>Ga0102814_10000021_pt1 | contig 111140 bp, 89 predicted proteins | sample ColrivemetaGS741_FD_79112 | JGI IMG/M metagenome (GOLD analysis project Ga0102814, IMG submission 79112) | Estuarine microbial communities from the Columbia River estuary - Flood tide ETM metaG S.741 | ecosystem: Environmental > Aquatic > Marine > Intertidal zone > Estuary | place: USA...
CAAATGACACTCAACGGAAAAATTCCACCGGGGCCTCTTGCCACAAAATGGACAGAATACAGGTCCAAAATGGATCTTGTTGCACCCAATAATAAGCGTAGAATTGAAGTAATAGTTGTCGGAACCGGTTTGGCCGGTGCGTCTGCTGCCTCCTCATTGGCAGAAATGGGTTATAAGGTAAAGGCGTTTACATATCACGATAGCCCGAGAAGAGCCCACAGTATTGCTGCTCAGGGTGGGATTAATGCAGCGAAAAATTATCCAAATGATGGAGATAGCGTTTATCGCTTGTTCTATGATACGATAAAGGGAGGTGACTACAGGTCAAGAGAGGCCAATGTCCACCGACTTTCTGAAGTTAGTTCGGATATTATTGACCAATCGGTGGCCCAGGGTGTTCCCTTTGCCCGGGAATATGGTGGACTTTTAGATAACCGGTCATTTGGTGGGGTACAGGTATCGAGAACTTTTTATGCCAGGGGTCAGACAGGTCAGCAATTGTTGATCGGTGCTTATGGCGCGCTTTCCAGACAAATATCCCTTGGAAATGTTGAGATGTATAACCGGCATGAAATGCTGGATTTGGTTCTGGTTGAAGGAAAAGCCAGGGGAATTATCACAAGAAATTTACTAACAGGTGAACTTGAGCGATTTTCAGGTCACGCTGTTGTTTTGGCAACGGGTGGATATGGAAATGTGTTTTATTTGTCAACGAATGCCATGTATTCCAATGTGTCAGCAGGCTGGAGAGCTGCGAAAAGGGGGGCGTTGATGGCAAACCCATGTTTTGTTCAAATACACCCGACGTGCATACCGGTTTCCGGTGATTATCAGTCAAAACTGACCCTGATGTCCGAGTCTCTTAGAAATGATGGTCGGGTATGGGTTCCAAAAAACCACGAGGATGCCGTTTCAATCAGGGAAAAAAAGCGATCGCCTCTTGATATAAAAGAAGAAGACAGGGATTACTTCCTGGAAAGAAGATATCCGGCATTTGGCAACCTGGTCCCGAGGGATGTTGCTTCCAGAGCAGGAAAAACAGCCTGTGATGAAGGCAACGGAGTAAGTCCGACCGGGCTGGCAGTTTATCTGGATTTTGCTTCTGCGATCGCCAGGTATGGTAAGTCAAGGGCCGTTTCTGAAGGTATTAAGGATCCGGATAAATCCACAATAATTCAGCTGGGGGAGAAAGTGATCGAGGAGAAATACGGCAATCTTTTTGAAATGTATGAAAAGATCACTGGAGAAAACCCTTATAAGCTTCCGATGAAAATCTATCCCGCCATTCATTATACGATGGGTGGATTGTGGGTTGACTACAATCTTGAATCTAATGTTCCGGGTCTTTTTGTATTGGGTGAGGCCAATTTTTCTGATCACGGAGCCAACAGGCTGGGTGCATCTGCATTAATGCAGGGGCTGGCTGATGGTTATTTTGTAATTCCATATACCATTGGTCAATTCCTTGCCAATGATATCAGAACCCCTGTTTTCAAAACAGACACACCGGAATTTGATAAGGTGGAACAAGAGGTTAAAGACAGGCTTGATAAACTGATGAAAATTCAAGGAAATCAATCCGTTGAAAGTTTTCACAGAAGGTTGGGTAAGATTATGTGGGAATATGTTGGAATGTCCAGAAATGGAGAAGGCTTGCAAATAGCGATCAAAGAGATCAAGAAACTAAGGGAGGAGTTTTACAAAGATTTATTCATTCCCGGGAAGGTTAATGAGTATAATTACGAACTGGAGAAGGCAACCAAGGTTGCGGACTTTATGGAACTGGCAGAACTCATGGCGCACGACGCATTGAATCGGGAAGAATCTTGTGGAGGGCACTTCAGGGAAGAATTCCGATCCCCGGAAGGAGAAGCGATGCGAAACGATAAAGATTTTGCTTATGTTGCTGCCTGGGAGTGGAGTGAAGACGGGATGCATAAGATGCATAAGGAAGAATTGAAGTTTGAAAACATTGAATTGAAAACGAGGAGCTATAAGTAGCAATTTGAAAACATCAATTCAAATTGAACATTAAGTTTTGGAATTTAAATTTTAGGAATGAAACTAACACTAAAAGTTTGGAGACAAAATGGTCCGTCTGACAAAGGGGGATTTGAAAAATATAAAATCGAGGCCAATGAGCATATGTCATTTCTAGAGATGCTTGATGTGCTAAATGAGCAATTGATTTCTGAAAGAAAAGAACCCGTTTCCTTTGAGCATGATTGTCGGGAAGGGATCTGTGGTACTTGCAGTCTGGTCATTAATGGCCGGCCACATGGTTTGTTAACGGGAACAACTACCTGTCAGTTGCACATGCGTTTTTTCAAGGATGGCGACACAATTGTCATCGAACCATTCCGTTCACGTGCATTTCCGGTTATCAAGGATCTGGTAGTTGACCGATCTCCACTGGACAGAATTGTTCAATCAGGAGGATATATTTCCGTAAACACAGGAAACGCCCAGGATGGTAATGCAATCCCGGTTTCCAAAGAGATTTCTTCAAAAGCATTTGATGCTGCGGCTTGTATTGGTTGTGGGGCCTGTGTAGCTGCTTGTCCGAATGGGGCCGCGATGTTATTTACATCTGCAAAAGTTTCTCATCTTGGGTTATTGCCTCAGGGTAAGATTGAAAGTGACCGGAGAACGATGCGAATGGTAGCCCAGATGGATAAAGAAGGGTTTGGAAGCTGTTCGAATATTGGTGCCTGCGAGGTCGAATGTCCGAAGGAGATCAAAATGACGAATATTGCCAGAATGAACCGATATTATTATAAGGCAACACTAGGGTCTGATAAATAAGCGGATCTCACTTGTCTCTGGGTTGAATCAGGGAAGTCTCAAATGCTATTTACATTGAAGTCTGTGGATAAAGAAGACTGAAATTAAAATGGTCAGTGACGTAAGGATGAAGAATACTTCAAAGCCAAGACTGTCAATCACAAACCCGGCTAACAATGGAAATATCGTAATCAGGATACTGCCAAACCCGGCTATTCCTGCGTAGAGGACTCGATTGGAATCAGTAGATATTTCGAGCAGAACGCCGGCTCTTGAAATATTAAAAAAGGTAATATAGATTCCACCCATTAAGAAACAGAGGGAAAACCAATAGGGCTGGTCACTTAACAACATGCCTACAAGCGGTAAACTGGCACCTACGATCAGTGCGATGTACAGTAGTGTTTTATACCCTAGTTTGTTAGCAAAACGAAAAAGGAAAAGGCCTGAAAAAACCAGTCCGACAGTTTTTAAGATCACAAAATTTCCAATTTGGCCTGGATCCAGACCAATATTGGTTTTCGCATAAAGGATCATAAAAGGGAGAAGTCCCATTCCCAGACCAAGTGTGTTAATGATGATCAGGTAGGACCAAAGTACTTTGTTACCCTTCAATTCCTTTTTTAGTAATTTGATAAAAGAAATTAAGCCAGGGTGTTCAAATTGTTTTTCAAGCCGCACTTCTCTCAGGTTCCAGATACCCAAAGAAGCAATGGCAAGAGCCAGTCCGGCAAAAAGGAAAAGGAAGGCGTAATTATCCGGAAAGTCATAGGTTCCCAGGACTTTTTTAACTGCAAAAGCGGAAAGAAACATCAGCAAGCTTGAAATGACCTGTCGAATGCTAAGGAAGCTTTTTCTTTTAACCTGCAACAAAGATTTTCCAAGAATATCTGTATAGGATAAAGTGGCAAAAGCCTCACTAAGAGAGAAAAAAGAGATAAAAAAGAAAATCAGATAGATGATCGTCCCATTTGGCAGCGCTTGTGAATAATAAAAACTGCCCGCAATTGCCATTAAAGCGGAAAACCTGACACTGATGGCTAGCAGCAAATAGGTTTTTTTAGTTTTAGTGAAATACAGAAAAGGGGCGGCAAAAAGTTGTGCTATTTTGGATCCCCCGATCAAAATAGCCGTAAGAATTCCGATTTGCACCGCTGTTCCTCCGGACTGAATGATCATAGCGGGCATAACCGTATCGAAATCCATGAAGTTGATGGCCATAGAGAAAAACACGATATGCCATATAAAACTATGGAAATTTTGCCGGGATATTTGGGGGGTCAAATTCATAATCAGGCAAAGGTACAAGCATTTTTGAAATACTGATTTTATGAAATAGAAAATAGACAAGGCAGGAACTCAATCATTATTTATATCTTTGCGACATTATTCACAAATTAGTTAAAATCAGGTATTATGACACATGATGTAAAAATAGATTGGCAGGGTAAAATGGCATTCAAATCAGAGGGGCCTGGTGGAGAAATAATGATGGATGCGTCTGAGGCTGTTGGTGGAGAAGGCAAAGGTGTTCGGCCCAAGGGATTAATGTTGTCTGCGCTGGCTGGTTGTACTGCGATGGATGTTGCTTCTTTATTTACAAAAATGCGTGCGGAACCAGAAGATTTTAAAATATTGATCAGTGCCGGATTAACTGAAGAGCACCCAAAATATTATGATAAAGTCAAGATTACCTATCAATTTTGGGGTAAAGACCTAAAAAAGGATAAACTGCAAAAAGCGGTTGATATGTCTCTGACCAAGTATTGTGGAGTTACAGAGATGTTCAGAAGGTTTGCTTACATAGAAACGGCCATTGAATATTTTGAAGATTAGTGCATATTTCAAGAAATAAACAGAAAAAATAAAATACCATTTGTGGGTCCCGCGGAAGATGATTTCCTGTGACAGAAGTTGTGTTTTGCTTAAAATTGAGGATGGGGATCAACAAAGTCTGATAAACAGGTGGAATCTGAGAACAATTCAGGCATTCCCGACATTTATTGAGAAATTATATACGATGAAAGAAACAAAGAACTATAAAGTAAAGGATCTTTCCCTGGCAGCGTGGGGAAGAAAGGAGATGGAACTTGCGGAGGCAGAAATGCCGGGATTGATGTCTTTACGTGAGGAGTACAAAGAAGAGCAACCGTTGAAAGGTGCGCGAATAGCTGGCTGTTTGCATATGACGATTCAAACGGCTGTATTGATAGAAACCTTACTGGAATTGGGTGCGGAAGTGACCTGGTCCTCCTGCAATATTTTTTCAACGCAAGACCACGCTGCAGCGGCTATTGCTGAAGCGGGAGTACCTGTTTTTGCCTGGAAAGGCATGACAGACGAGGAGTTTTGGTGGGCAATTGAGCAAACACTGAATGCATTTGAAGGAGGTAACGCATTGAATTTGATCCTTGATGACGGAGGTGACCTGACCAATATGGTACTGGATCATCATCCTGAACTGATCGCAGGGGTCCGGGGACTAAGTGAAGAAACAACCACCGGGGTTCACCGTTTGTATGAAAGAGAAATAAACGGCACATTATCCATGCCGGCGATCAATGTGAATGATTCAGTTACCAAATCAAAATTTGATAATAAATACGGAACCAGAGAATCGGCAGTAGACTCGATCAGAAGAGCCACAGATATAATGATGGCAGGCAAGGTTGCCTTAGTTGCTGGTTTTGGTGATGTAGGTAAAGGAACAGCAGCTTCTTTGCGCGCAGCAGGATGCAGGGTGATAATCAGTGAAGTTGATCCGATATGTGCTTTGCAGGCTGCAATGGAAGGATTCGAGGTTCGCAAAGTTAAAAATGCGATTCACCGGGCTGATATTATTATTACAGCCACGGGAAACAAAGACATCATCACCGGAGAACATTTTCCAATGATGCGGGATAAAGTGATTCTTGCTAATATAGGACACTTTGACAATGAGATTGAGGTGGCCTGGTTAAATAAAAACTACGGGAATACGAAAGAAACCATCAAACCACAGGTGGACAAATATACGGTTGACGGAAAGGATATTATTTTACTTGCAGAAGGCAGGTTGGTTAACCTTGGTTGTGGAACGGGACATCCGTCATTTGTGATGTCAAATTCATTTACAAACCAGGTTTTGGCACAAATAGAATTATGGAAAAACCACGAAAAGTATGAAAATAAGGTTTTTGTATTGCCAAAGCATTTGGATGAGAAAGTAGCCAAACTTCATTTAGGCAGAGTGGGTGCAGAGCTGGAAGAGCTATCTGAGGAACAGGCAAAATACATTGGAGTAGAAAAGGAAGGTCCATTCAAACCCGATTTTTACCGATATTGATTCCGATCAGGAGATATTAATTTTCTAGGTTTGAAAATTAATAAACAACAGGGTTTTTACCGGAAAACAGGTCTTTAATTAACGATTAAAACAAATGAGATGAATCACAGGGGACCCCGGGCAAAGAAATCATACGGACAACATTTTTTAAATGATGAAGGTATTGCCCGAAGCATTGTTGACAATGTCCGGTCTTTTGACCCTTCATTGCCGCTTCTGGAAGTTGGACCGGGTAAAGGTGTATTGACGAAATATCTCTTTTCTGAAAAATGTAAATTTAAGGCAATTGACGCGGATCAGGATATGTTTGAATATCTGCATGAAGCCTATCCGGGAATTGATGATCATTTGATTCTAGGAGATTTTTTGAAAGTAAACATGGATGAGATCTTTCCGGATGAAGAGTTTGTTCTTTTTGGCAATTTCCCATACAATATTTCTTCTCAGATACTGATCCGGATGGTTCAAAACCGAAAAAGGATCCCGTATATGGTGGGAATGTTCCAAAAGGAAGTTGCAGAGCGGGTAATTGCTCCCTCCGGGTCCAGGGTATACGGACGGATCAGTGTTATGATTCAGTCGTATTATACAGGGAAAGTGCTATTTGATGTTCCCCCGGGAAAATTTGATCCACCCCCGAAGGTAAACTCAGCAGTGATCATGCTTGAGCGAAAAAAGGAGCAGACCCTGCAGTGTGATGAGAAATTTTTCAGGCAAGTGGTCAGTCTGGGGTTCTCGCAGCGTCGAAAAATGTTAAGAAATACATTGAAAAGCCTGGTTAATGACAATGAATTTTTGCAGCAGGACGTTTTTACTAAACGACCTGAACATTTATCTGTTGAGGAATTTATTGATTTGACTAATATGATAACAAAACACAATAACAATGAGTCTTGAAAAGAAAATCAACGATGATCTGAAACTGGCAATGAAAGCCAGAGATCAGGTGAAAATGCGAGGAATCAGAGCTATAAAATCGGCAATTTTATTGTTAAAAACCGATGGAACAGGCAATGTGATCGATGAAGATACTGAGGTTAAATTGTTGCAAAAACTAGTAAAACAACGAAAGGATTCACTAGCAATATTTGAGAAGCAGGGAAGGGAAGACCTGGCAACTACAGAGAAGGAGGAGATAGAAGTAATCAGTGCTTATTTACCCAAGCAATTGTCGAATGATGAGATAAAAGCAGCGATAGAGAGCATAATTGCAAAAACAGGAGCTGACTCAATGAAAGACATGGGAAAAGTGATGGGTATGGCATCAAAGGAGTTTGCAGGGAAAGCGGATGGTGGTACGATCGCCGCGATTGTAAAACAATTATTATCAGGAAACTAATAATAATCGCAAGTCTAATTATATGCCAAAAGCAGAAGATTTTTTGGGTCTGAAGGACCAGTTAAAAGCCTACATCGGAGTTATGGATCAGGCGGCAACGGTTATTAAGGATCAGGGTGTCAGTAAATACCCAATAATGGTTGTACACAGACAGGAAGTTGAAATTGGGATTCCTCTGGCATTTGAACACAACCTTCCGGGACAATGGTCAATGAATGCATCCACGCTTGAAGAATTTGTGAGTAAAAAGATCATTGAGGACGATAAGATTGAGGATTTCCGTATTTTATATAAGCAACATGACAACCATGTTTGCATTTTTATTTTAAGTGAGCTAGGTGCTCAATTTATATTTTTCGAGAAAAGATAGATTATGAAAGGAATTGTTTTGGCGGGTGGTCTGGGAACAAGATTATATCCATTGACCATAGCGGTAAGTAAACAATTAATGCCAGTTTATGACAAGCCGATGATCTATTATCCGATCTCTACATTAATACACGCGGGCATCAATGAGATTCTGATTATTTCAACACCCAGGGACCTTCCATTATACAAGGAATTGCTTGGAGATGGAAGCGACATTGGCTGTTGTTTCTCATACATACCACAATTTGAGGCAAACGGATTAGCGCAGGCTTTCGTGCTTGGAGCGGATTTTATTGACGGGGATAGTGTTGCTTTGATTCTTGGTGATAATATATTTTATGGTGCAGGTTTGAAGCATTTGTTGAATAGCTCGAAGGATCCGGAAGGGGGCGTTGTTTTTGCCTATAGGGTTGCAGATCCTGAAAGATATGGTGTCGTTGAATTTGACGATGATTTTAAGGCTGTTTCAATTGAGGAAAAACCTAAAAACCCCAAATCGGACTATGCGGTACCTGGTTTATATTTTTATAATTCGGAAGTAGTGGAAATTGCTAAAAACCTCGAACCAAGTGCAAGAGGTGAATACGAGATCACAGACATTAACAGATACTATCTTGAAAGGGAAAAACTTACAGTAAGTGTGTTGGACAGGGGAACCGCCTGGCTTGACACAGGAACGCATGATTCTTTACTCGGGGCCGGACAATTTATCCAGGTCATTGAAGAACGTCAGGGATTAAAAATAGGATGTATTGAGGAAGCCGCTTTTGAAATGGGCTTCATAGACAGGACACAGTTACAAATGTTGGGAGAGAAGTACATAAAGAGTGGATACGGGGAATACCTATTAAGCTTATTGTAAGTAAAAAAAATTATCATAAATTGGCGGCAACAGATCATGAATCCCTGAATAGAAGGGACAATTCGACCCTGAAATCTATTAAAAGTTACAAAGTGATCATTCCAATCATTTTGGGTTTTATGGTAATTGGTTATCTGCTTTGGAAGCAATTTGACTGGAATGAGCTGAACAAGATTGAGTGGAAATTCAGTGTTTTGGTCTGGCTGGGCATAGCAGTTTTGATTTTTGCTTTAAGGCACCTGGTTCTGGCATGGCGACTCAGGTTGTTGAGTGAAAAGTTTTTTTCCTTTAGAAAATCAGTAGAATTGATTTTCATATGGGAATTTGCCTCTGCTGTTTCTCCTACAAGTATTGGGGGCACAGCGGTTGCCTTGTTTTTTCTTTCTCAGGAAAAACTGAAGTCTTCAAAAGCGATTACAATTATCTTGTATTCAATTGTGGTTGATTCTGCATTTTTTATTCTGTCCTTTCCTTTGCTTTTGATTCTTGTTGGCCCGGGCATAATAGGTCCTGATGCAATCAGTTTTCAAAGCCTGGGCAACTATGCCTATAGTTTTTTTATAGTTATGGGGATCATGTTTTCTTATGCTGCATTCATTTTCTATGGTTTATTTATTGACCCAGATAAAATTAAGGCACTCATTTGTTTTTTCGGCCGGATAAAATGGTTCAGTAAATACAAAAAATATTTAAGAAAAACCGGTGATGGGATCATTTCAGCCTCTTATGAGTTGTCACATAAAAACTTGTGGTATCACGTTAAAGTTTTAACAGCAACCTCCCTTGCCTGGTTCATGCGATTTGCGGTTGTCAATGCGATCATAATTGCATTGATTTCGACTATTAAAACCGATTTATTCAATCAAACCTTGCTGTATGGCAGAAACCAGAACATGTATATCCAAACCGCATTTGCTCCTTCACCGGGTGCATCCGGGTTTTCGGAAATCATGTTTGGAGGTTTATACGCTGATTTTGTTCCTGTAGGAGTGGCCTTGCTGATCGCTATTATCTGGAGGTTGATCACCTATTATTCTTATTTGTTTGCAGGAGTGATTGTCGTGCCTAACTGGATCAGAAAACTAATTTTGAGGAGGAACAGAAAAAAACAGGAAACAATGATCTTGCCGGAGCGCACGGCTGATAATGATTGACTTGTAAGCACTCAAACCCTACTGAATCTGTGGGCTAAATTCTAAAATCGGGCAATTGATTTGGCAAATGACTGCAGTAATTTTACCTTGGAGGGTCTTAAACCCAGATGCATTGGAAGAAAAGGTAAAAAGCAATAAAATTCTTCACATACATTATTATTTTCCACCAGTTGGAACGGTGGGAAGCCTACGCAATTATTGTTTTGCAAGAGAATTATCGGGCCATTTTGAAGATAGCCATCTGATAACTTTACGCAAGAAGCCTTTATTAATGCAGGAGAGTCTATCCGTCGGTTTTACCCGAATCCATGAAGTTAACAATTTTGATTACAGAAATTTGTATGAAAAAACTGAATTGACAAAGGATCTAAATGACCAGATTAATGCAAATAAGAGCAAAAAAGGACCTGGACTATTTGCCAAAATACTGGAGAGCTATCCTGGAAATATTTTGTGGGGAGAAGGCGGGATGATCTATGTTTTTTCAGCCATAATAAAAGCAAAACAACTGATCAGGGAAGAAGGCATTACTCATATTTATTCATCCTTCAGACCTTTTGCAGATCATTATATTGCCTATCGCCTGAAGAAGGCCTTTCCACAATTATGCTGGATCGCAGACTTCAGAGACTTGCCGGTTGACAAGAACCGCAAAAATGTATTTCTGCCTGGTTCAACCGATAAGCTTTACAGGCGATTTTTTTCTAAGGCGGATATTCTGACGACTGTTTCTGAAGGATTGAGAAAACGATTATTGGATTATAACGACCGGGTTCTATTGATGCGAAATGGATCACATGGTTTATTCATTCCTGATAAAATGGCTGAGCCTGAAAAATTCACCATTTCATATACGGGTTCTTTGTATCCGGGTTACCAAAAAACGGAGGCTCTTTTTCTGGCAATTGACTCCCTGATCCGGGAAAAGAAGATCGACCAGGAAAAGATTGAATTGGTTTATGCGGGAAAAGACCGAAGGCTTTGGCTCGCGGATGTTCAAAAGCATAAACTCGGTGGGATTTCCAGCATTTATGGAAAAGTTTCACTTACTGAATCTGTCAAATTGCAACATAAAAGTCACGTTAATGTGATGTTAACCTGGAATGGTCCACATACCGGCGGTATTATCACCGGCAAGTTTTCGGAATATCTGACGGCAGAAAAACCTATTCTTTGTTTGATCAACGGGGATAGGGAGCCTGAGCTGGAGGAAATTTTCATGAAAATGAGTCAATCTGCTGTGTTTTATACAGAAGATATTGATGAAATGGCAAATTGGCTATTGCGGCTCTATGAAAAATGGACAAAAGGCATCCAGGTTAAGGAAGCCAAATCCACAACTGAAAGCTGGCCGCGATCCGTTGAAATGCTCAGGGCTCAACTTCGTTTTTAATTGGGTTTAAGACGGCAAGGCACAGTCACGATAGAGGCTGAGCAATTTGTTCCGGATTGTTTCCACTCCGGATTGTTGTTGTATGTACTGATGCATAAACATTGGGTCATAGGTTTCCAATTGATCAACAACTTTAAAAATTGCTTTTACCATTGCCGTTTCATCTTTCTTACCAACCTGGACTCCAAGCCGGGGGTCATCCAAATTGGTCAGTCCGCCACAATTTGAATAAATGGCAGGTATTCCACAGCTCCAGGCTTCTGCTAAAACAACAGAAAAAGTTTCATGGTTACTGAAAAGAAGAAAGCAGTCAGCCGCCCTGAAATATGCTGAAATATCTTCTTGACACATAGGACCCAATAGTTCTAAATTGGCTTCTTTTATCCTCAATTGGTCAATCATCCTTTTTGTTTTTGCAATATTTCTCTCACCAATGATCTGGAATTGGATGTTGGGTCGTTTATGCGTGACCGTTTGAATCACCCTTAGCATTCCGGAGATGTTTTTTGTGTTATCATCCAGGGTAGAAACGTGCAATATTTTTATTTTTTCAGTTTTTTCATGTTCCTGAGGATAGAAGAATTTTCCATCAATCACATTTGGAACAACGGTATGTTTGGACCTGATATTAAAGGCCCGGACCGTGTTATTCAAGTCAGAAGAAACGGGCAAAAACGCTCTGCTTTTAGATATTGCCAACCGTGCCAGCCAAAGCTTTAAACTGCTGATATTGTTTTGCCGGTAAATAGTAGAATGTTCGCTGATGATATAAGGAATACCAGTTAAGAATGCTTGCAGATAACTAAAGACGCCGGCAAACAAAGTCACGTGTGCGTGGATCAGGTGAACCTGCCCCAGTTTTTTTCTTGCCAGTTCAAATGCTTTAATGTAATAGTACATCCTGAACAAAATATTCAGGATCATAAAGCTTCGCATCCGGTGATAAATAATGATGCTTTTAACACCATCTTTCTCTGTTTCATCTACAGAGTAGGTGTTTTTTAAGGAAGATCTTGTTTCATAAACGGCAATTGCAATTGCATTCACATCATGAATGGTGCTGGCAATGTGCTTGTGGACAAAATTGCCATCCATCGGTTTTAGCTTGTTTGGATACCAGCTGCAGATATGAATTATATTTAGTTTTCCTTTAAGCATATACAATTTTGCGCATTATATTTTATTTAAAGTTATAATTGATTTAAATTTATATAAAAGTCTGTTAAACAGCCATATGAGATCAACAAAATTCAGATAAAATCCATAGGCCCAATCATTTTTCTGTTGTGACTTCAAATGATCCAATATTTCAGTGGCCGGAACAAACCAACCATTTTGTTCTTTTAAATAACTCATTTTATCAACAAACGATTTACTTAAGTTATCAGTATCATTAGCAAAATCCTCGCCAAAATGTGTATACACGATACAACAGCCTTTTTCTTGTATCAAACGATCGATATTTGCCTTCGAAATTAGTGAATTAAAAGAAGCAAGATTATTGCCTGCGGAGCAACTGAACCAATAATTACTGAATTTATCTTTGCTTTTTTCTCTGTATGGCATTTTAGGGTCAAACATAAGTGTATTGATCCCCTGGAAATCCCGGTTTCGGGCATAACGGATATGTTCTTTGGATAGAGCACCCCAAAAGTGCAAACTCTTTTCCTCTTCCCCCTGAAACAAAGTTTGTTTTTTCGAGAACAACTTTAGAATTCGATTAAGTATGGGTCCATACCTTTTGTATCCCCAATAAATATTTCCCGGATTTCTGGAATGATTAGTGTGTAAGGAAGGAAATCGGCCAAAAATATTTTTAAATACATCAAAGCCGGCATTTATTTCATTTGTAGTAAATGCGCCACTGCCCACATCATGTAATTGGATCTCAAACCCCTCTTTATCCAGTCCGATTATGTATTCTGCATAAGTATTATCTTGAAGCGATTGCCCAATATGTTCATCCCGGGGCGGATATACCCAGACAGTTTTAGTTGTTTTCATATTAATTTTGGACAAAAAATCATAAACCGGCTTGATGTTGGTCAATGTAGCATCGTCCGTATCATCGATAATCGTAAAAGCAAAATCCTTGTTGTCCGGCCAGTTCAAATCATATATTATTTATACCAATGACTAAGATCAAATCCTGTAAATTCTTCAATTTTTTTAATTTCAGGCAATAATATGGATTTGATTTCATTTATTTTAATTTCATTTAATTCTGGTCTGTCTTTTAGCCTTTTTGATGACCGGATCAAAAGCTCTTTTACAAAGATTTGGATTCGGACCGGAACTAAATTTTTCATCTTTTGAGAAAACGGATTAAACACAAAACGGTCAAAGCGATGATTGATCCAATGCAGACTTCCTGATTTATTGGAATGAACTGTCGATTTCTTAAACCCAATGCTTTTCAGCTCTAAAAACGCAGCTAATTTTGTCGTAATTACTTCAGGTTTTTTTCTCAGGTCTTCGAACAACAGCACAGAAATTTGTTCTTTCCCAAAGAGTTCAATGTAGGGTTGTAGGTTGGAAAAATACATACTATCCTGTATATAATTTCGAACAGAGACGGCTTGGTTGATATCTCTGATCCTGGTCCAGCCCCGATTGTAATCATGCCAGTGCTGAGACTGGATCCTTTCAATAGGATTACGGATACAATATAGAATCCTGGCTTCTGGATTATAACTAAAGATCTGTTCAGCTATTGCCCGGTTTTCCTTTGAACTCGAATACAGGTCTGAAGCGTCCAGATAGTATTTTGAATCAGTGCATTTGAATAAATCATGATAACTATTTAATTCAAGTTCTTTCGCTGTATCCTTGCGGGCAAAAAATTCCACTTCTTTGATGTCACAAGGGCATATTTCCGGATGACCGGAAAGTAAATCAAAAATTGAATTGGTGGCACTTTTAGCTACGCCAACCAAAAACAGGTTAACTTTCATATTAAATTCCCTTGTTTAATCAATTGTAAATTTATCCAAATAAAATCAATCAAGCGATTAAGGTCACGATATCTGGTATAGAGCTGAATTTAGAATATTAAATTTGATTCAATTTAATAACTTTGAAAGAAAAACGAATTGTCCGAAATTTTATATAGCATCATTATACCTACCCACAACCGGGAGAAAATACTTCCAGGTACAATTGAGAACATACTTAAACAGACCCATGTCAATTGGGAATTAATCATTGTTGATGATGGATCTACCGATCAAACCGCGGAAGTTGTCCGTCCCTACCTGAGTGAAAGGGTACATTATTATTCCAGAAAGAACGAAGGAAAAAGTCCCGCAAGAAATTATGGTATTACTAAAGCAAAGGGGACATACTTATCCTTTTTGGATGACGATGACCTGTATCACCCTGAATTTCTATCTACCTTTGATCAGTATATCGTCGAACTTGGAAGTCCAAAAGCCGCTTTTTTCTGTTTGGAATGTACGCAAACAGAAAATGGAAAAATCATCAGTGAAAGATTAAATCAAAAGCTATATACTAACCCGATTCGTCTATTATGGGAAAACAAAACGGGTATCAGGAGATTTGTAATTCATAAAAGCATTTTGAAGGAATATAAATTTATCCCCGATCTTGAATTAAATGAAGACTTTGATCTTGCAATTCGAATATTATTGAATTACCCTGTCCATTATATCCCCGATGTGCTATGTACCTACGTACAACATCCCGGACAGATTTCAAAAATAAAATTTCAGAACCCAACGGGCAGATATGCCTTCCAATCCACGCAGTATATCAAACAATTAATTGACCAAAACAAAGAAGAACTCATTAAAAACATTCCAGAAAGGATTTTGTATGACCTTTATAATCACAAGGTCTATGCTTATGCCTCCAATGCCATGAAAAATGGAAACCTAACTTTATGGAATCAATTGATACGCAAAATTTCCTTTAAAGGCAGTCCGGGCAAAACAGTCTATTATTTGAGTTCATTAATACTTAGACTGCCCTTGTTTCTTATCCCGGGAAAATGAAGAATTTCATAAGATGAGCGTTGGATGAATGGAACAGTTTACAGATTCAGGTCCTTTGATTTTGGAAAAACCGACAGATCTATCAGGCTATAGGAAAACGGGAGAAAGTTCTTTTCCAACTCTAAAAAGTCCGGGTCATTGTTCATTTTGCCTGATCCAGAAGAATAAAGCTTGTTTTGAAACTGCTTAAAGTAGAGTTCATTTTTATTTTCAATCTGATCAAATTCCTGGATGTCAATATTTAGAAATTTGCCTATTGACTTAAAAATCTCAGTTGGTCTTTCGATCATTTCTTCATAGGAAAACAGTAGTTCGTTTCTTAGTTTTTGCCGGTCATTGAAATAGATTGAATGCGCTTTTATCCAATGTTGTAAAAGTTCGGTAAAGGAAGTCCCTGACCATTTTTGAGTTGCCAGCGCAACAGCAACCGGATGTCTTAAGATCGTTATGAATTTTGCATCAGGAAAAAGAGCTTGAAGAAAACGGGTTCGTATCAGGTTGGGTGGTGATTTTTCAAGCAGGATGTTTTTCCGGGAGTCCCAGAATTTTTTCCATTCTGCATATATTTTTTGGCTGTTTGCCGCGCAAACTAAAGGGCTGTTTTCATCCAGGTAAGCATCCGGGTGAAATGCGAATTTTCCAGGTCCGCCAAAAGCTTTTGCCGGAAGATAAACAGATTGCAAGTGCTGACCCTCGTCTTCCGGAACCGACGTGTTGGTAAAACGAGTTACTTCATCACAATTGCCCAGAATTCGGTGCAATACACTGGTTCCACTCTTGTGAAGGCCTGAAATAAAAACGATTTGTTGCTCTTTTTTCAAATACATCGATTTATCAAGTTCAAAACGAATAGCGTTTTTAAAGATTTTAGTGTATAATTGAGATACCAAATAATTGTTTAATTCCTATTCATTCAGATTGAAAATTAGAAACGAATTAATATTACGCAATAAAACTGTTTTAAAGAATTATATCCACTTTAAAACAATGGAATTTGATCCGGTGGAATACATCCATTTGAAGGATAAAAACCTACTTTATCTGGTCATCTCAAAATCAGCCTGTACAAGTATTAAAGCAACCCTAGGAAAAAGTTATGGCATTTTTTCCAATTTAGATTCGGGAATTGATATTCACAAAAATGAAAACTGGACAAGAATTTTTGGTAAAGTCCCATTTGGTCTCAATGAATGCATGGCATTTACGGTTGTCAGAAATCCATTCACCCGAATCGTTTCCTGTTATCTGGATAAAGTCTTGCATGAGAAGGAAAAATCAGAGGAATTTTATTATGAAAAGTACCCCTATTCGATACATCCAAACATGTCTTTTTCAGATTTTGTAAAGGTGATTTGTTCAATTCCAGACAGATTTGCGGACCGGCATTTTAAAAGTCAACAATATACGATCAGCCGTTATCGAAAGCCATTGAAGTATGTATTGAAAGTAGAATATCTGGAAAATGACTGGAAGAAACTGGCAGGCACATTTCAATTGGAAACCGAACTTGAAAATAAGAATATTGGGAAAGGTGAAAGTTCGGAAAAAGAGGAATTGTACTTTAATTATTATGATTTAAATACCCTGGAAAAGATAAATAAGAGATACAAAAAAGATATTGTTCATTTTGACTATCAGGAAGAGTATCTCAAGTTGAAGGAATTCATTGAAAACAGGAAATCTGTGTCCTTATGAATACCAGCTCTCTCACCATTGCAATATGCACATATAACCGGGCTGAATTTTTAGACTTGTGTCTCAGGTCTGTCTTAAATAAAAGTGCAAAACAGGCGGTGTATAATGTTTTAGTGATTGATAACAATTCGACGGATCAAACGAAGGAAGTGGTGCAGGACTTTATGGTAGAACATCCAAATTTAAAGTATGTTTTCGAAGCAAACGTGGGTCTGAGTAATGCCAGAAACAGAGCACTTCAGCAATGTGAAACAAAATGGATCGTCTTTATTGATGACGATGTTTTGCTTAATCCGGACTTCATCGAAAGAGCCTTGTTTCTGACCGGGCAACAATTGTATATATTTATTGGAGGGAAGGTGATTTCAAAACGGAATGGTGATGCACCCAGATGGCTGCCTGAAAACCTGAATAACTTTGAATATCCGATTGAAGTTTTGGGCCTTATTGAACCTTCCTTTGTTATTGGTGCCAATATGATGATGCAAAGGTCAATAGCGGAAGCAGCAGGAGGGTTTCCCACTGAATTAGGCATGAAAGGGGGAGAGATCCGCTATGCGGAAGAAGACCACCTTCAAATGAAATTGCGCAAAATGGGTTATCATATTGCCTATGATCCTGAGTTGGTCGTAACACACAGGGTTCACCCTGAAAAATTTAAGTTGAACTGGCACCTTGCGTCCAGTTATGCACACGGACGGGATCGTTTTTTGCTTGCAAATGAAAGGAAAAAGCAATCAGTTCTATTATATAAATTATGCAAAAGTATTTTCGCGGCAATTTTCAAACGATTGCCCTTAAGCACTTACCGCTTGGTTTTCAAGGATCATTTTTACTGGCAAAATGCACTGATCAAGATCATTCACCCCGTTTTATATATTTTGGGAGAAATGAAAGGGAATCGGTCCATTAAAAGCAAATGAAGAAACAAGGGTTTCCGGACCATTGCATAAAAGCCTGGGAAATTATTGCTCACATTATTTCAAGGTCCAATGGTGGTCCACAAGAAATAATTTTTCATTAGAAGGCATAAATCCCGTGGAATAAAACCCACCTCGTGTCACTTCAAAAATGCATGTTTTATTGTTTTGGAATACGACCACATTATTGCTTAAAACAGTGAGGCTGATCAGGTAATTACCTGTGTTTAGCGGGGTTTTATCAATCGTACAAATTGCTTCTCCCGTTTTTCCGGACTCAGAAAGGATGTTTCCTGTCAGGAAATTGTTGCAAACGAATAAAGTAAATGCCTGTCGGTTTTTTATTTCCAAACGGAAGGTGAGGTTTTTATGATTTCCGCTATTTGTATAGTTAAAAGCCAAAACCATTTTATCGCCACTTTGGATCAGTTGCTGGTTTTTATTTTCTTGTTCATTTATTGTAAAGGCAGAAATATCAAAACCATTTTTAATGCTTATGGAATCTATTTCATTGTGGCTTTTGTTCGTTTTTGAGGTGTAATCACGGATCACCGTTTTCATTTTTCCAGTTGATTCAATCTTACCATTTTGAATGAGTATTCCTTTATTACACATACTTTCAATGGTTTCGAGATCGTGGCTCACGAATAAAATCGTTTTACCGCTCTTTGCAACCTGCTTCATTTTCTCAATACTCTTTTCCCTGAAAGCCATATCCCCAACACTCAGCACCTCATCTACCAATAATATTTCAGGATTTAAATAGGCTGCCACGGAGAAAGCGAGCCGGACGTACATACCGCTGGAGTAATGTTTGACGGGAGTATCGATAAATTTTCGGACTCCGGAAAAATCAACGATCTCGTCAAAATTGGCCACGATGTCTTTTCTTTGTAACCCTAAAATAGATCCATTGAGGAATATATTTTCCCTGCCGCTTAATTCCGGGTGAAAACCAGTTCCAACTTCAAGAAGGGACGAAATCTTGCCACGCATAATGGCATGACCGGAAGTGGGTTCTGTGATTCGGGACAGAATTTTTAGAAGGGTAGATTTACCTGAACCATTTGGACCTATGATCCCCAAAATTTCACCGGCATTCAACTGAAAATTGATATCCTGTAAAGCCCAAATATCTTGTTTTTTCTGCCCGGAAAATGAAAACAGCTTTGTCATTGAATTACGAAGATCCCCCGATCTGCTTTTGCCGATCGTGAATTTTTTAGAGATTCCGTGTACTTCAATGATTGGTTTACTCAAGACAATTATTTTTTTTGTTAAAACCAGATTTTTTTTAAATGATATCAGCCATGTTTTTTTGCATCTGATTGAAAAACAAGAAACCGCCAACAAACAAGAAAAACAAAACACTAATGCTTATATAAAAATACGGCCAGGAAAATTCAAGTCCAAATAAAGCCCAGCGAAACCCTTCAATGATTCCTGTCATTGGGTTTAAATAAAACAGCCATTTATACGCGGAATCAATTGATATTGTGGAATAACCAATTGGTGTAATGAACAAGCCAATTCGGATCAAAAACGGAACGATATGTTTAAAATCCCTAAATCGAATGTTCAATGCACTGAACCAAAGCCCAAGAGAAGCAGCGGCAAGGATGGTCAGGCCTAAAAATAAGATAGTCATCCAGGCATTAGCACTGATCTCAGGCTGATAAAAGAGAATTAAGACAAGTGTAAAAACCAATGTGACGATCAGGTCCGGCAAAGCAGCAATTGTCTTGGATAAAGGAATAATGATCCTCGGGAAATAGATCTTTTTGATCATATTCTGAGCAAGGATCAAAGAAGTATTTCCTTCACTTACCACATTGGAAAAATAATTCCAGCTTACCATTCCAACCATGCCGAATAAGATCGGTTCGATGCCATAGGTAGAAGCGCTGGCAACCTTGTTGAATACCAAACTCAGTAAAAGTGCCATTAATAAGGGTTCGATCACGGCCCAGATCAATCCTAAAAAGGTTTGTGCGTATTTTATCCTGAAATCGCGCCATGCCAGCATCCAGAGTAATTCACGATACTCGATCAATTCAGATATCGTTTTTCTGATATGAAGTCCCCTGGTTCTTTTAATTAGGGTTTCAGGCATCTTGTACAAATTTGATTTGTATGCAAGGTACGGAGCACTTATCTAAAAACAAGATTTTTATGACATGCTATCGCAGGATGGCCATTTTACCCCACCCTTTTTTAAAGAACCGGGAATCATTTTCACCATTTTCCATCAAAGAGAATGTTTCACCACTTGCATTTTTTGCATATACCTGATAGAGATAAACACCATTACCCAGCTTGTCTCCATATTCATCTTTCCCATCCCAGGCGTATTCTGTAATGTTATTACCGATTCTAAGCGGACCCAGTTCTTCCTTTGTGATCTCCCGGACTACTTTACCTCCTAATGTCAATATTCTGATGGTAAGATATTCAGGGATTTCATATCCGGTGAGGGTAAACACAAATTGTGTGCTGGTTGAAAATGGATTTGGGTAATTATAAACGTTCGAAATCTGTTGTTCTAAAATTACATTGAAATCTACCTGAAATTCATTGTCTCCGGCCATATTATTCGAAACATCTCTTGCCTGTACGGTCAGCGTGTAAATTCCTTCAACATCCAGCTCTGGTTTGAAAATCATTTTAGCAACATTTTCAGACGAATTTTCAGCGGGAATAAATTCCAGTTGATCGCTGTCTATAGGTATATCAACCGATTGACCTCCGGGGTACTGTAGTTTGATTTTAGTGAAAATATTTGGGTCATTCAAGAGAAGAAATGTATTCTCATCTTTTAGAGCCATCTGAATTTCCGGTTTCGGCGAAACGATATCACCATCCATGATGTGGATCCCATCGAATGTTACATCCAAAATCGGATTTTCACTATCGGAACGCACATAAAAACGTTTGATTCCTATATTGTTAAAATAGTATTTTTCCCAAGGGGTTCTGTCCGGATTTAATTCAACCGTAAATTCATTTATTCCGCTCATGCCGGTTGTGTTTATATCAAATGCCACATGAATGGTGTCATGGGCAAGCAGCGGTTTATATTTTTTATTAAATACAGCTTCAGAATTGTCGGTTTTTTTAATGATGAACCGGACATCCAGGCTATCCATGTCCTGATTTGAATTATTGAGTGCTGTTGCCTTAAAAGAGAATTGACCACCAAAATTCAATGTGTCGCTTTGGAAGAGAGAATATTCATCCATGAGCAAAACGGCATCGGGTAATTCGCTGTACAGAACCCTCCAAAAATTGAAGTCGGGCAGGTCGCGGTTAAACTCATCATCCTGTGCTTCATATTCGAGTTTCAAATAAGGATATTCCTGTGCATTTATGGTTGAGATATCCAATTCAAATTTCTCATTGAGGGTATCAACGATTTGAAAGGAAGAAAGGCTCTGGTCGGCTTTAAACACCTTTAGAAATGAATAATCATTGGCGCTTGTCTTTTGTTCTTCCCAAAGAACTTTGTTCCAGTCTTTGACGGGCCCAATCACCGTAGAAAGTAGTTTTCCGTTTTGTTGGTTTAAAGTGGTTACATGAGATGCTTCTACAATATCATCAAAGTTTTCCCCTATTTTTTCTTCAATTGCACCTTTGCCTTTTTGAAAGATATATACATAAGGCAAAGAACCCTGTAATTCCATCTTTCTAAAATCCTTTGCGCCATAACTTTCAAAAAGACTGAAAAGGTTATAACCCAGAGAAACGGAATCCTGTGCCCAGGTCGATGTATTCAAATCGGTATTTTCATCATCCAAAACGGTAAAAGCAAAAACGATTGATGAATCGGGTATCGCTTCAAAAAGATCTTTGATGCCCTTTCTGTCATTGGTTGTTTCTGTTTTAAAGGTAAAGGACTTATTGTTGAAAGCGATTGTTCCATAATCCGTACCCGTTTCATTGTACATAACCCTTTCCGGACCCCAGACAGCAATGTGTAAGGCCGGTCTGTAATTGACAGGGTTAAAAGCCGCCCATGTGGATTCATTTACATATCCGATATAACGATCATCAGGATCATATTTTTTGTTTTTGAAACGGATCAGATAACTTTCCTTGTCAAAATTCAACTCCCAGCCATCGGTTACGATGCCCTGGAAATCATCCTTTTCGTATTGGTATTTATGGCTTTGGTTCCAGCCTTCTGAACTTTGAGGCAGGTAAATAAATGAGCTATATGCCCACAAATAACCCAGGCCTGATTGTAAAGTGTCCGGGCTGACACGCCAGTAATAAACGTTTTCATTTTGAAAATTAACCGGTGGCTGCCATTCAAGCAAACCCCCATCATATTCCGCCATGTGTTCAGTTAAAAACGGACTGTTAAAGAGCTCAGTAGTGTCTATTTGAAACAAGTAATCCTGTGTTTCAACAAAGTAGTTGTAAGTTGATGCCTTTAAGATAACCGGGTCCTCGTTCACGATACTAAACTCAGATGGATAGATTGGTTTTGCTCCATTGTTTATGATGTAAAAACAAAACCCTTGCTCCCCCAGATCATTTTCTAGCGTATTGTTGTTCTCTGCTTCCGGTGCTTCTTTCTCTTCAAATTTTTGATCATAATCCAGGAGAACAAACACACAATTTTGTCCGATTCCTTTAGAATTTCCGGTAGGCAATTTTAGTGTAAGTTGATTTCTGTAATTCGGTGCGGCTATCTTCGTGTAAATTGTATCATATGAATTGTCCGGGTATTGTCGAATAGCTCTTATACTCAGAGAATCATCTACCCATTTGCCAAGATTCACCACGTCGAAAGTGAACTCAAAATGCTCTTCATTGGAATTCACAACTTGTGGTAAGGTCTGAACGGAACGGTAGTCACAAACATAATCGGGACCGTTGTGAGGGTTCAGTTTGATCGCAGGATCACCATGCAGGGTCAATTGTTGATTGAGTGATTTAATGCTCAGTGCTGTGTTGTTTTTTTTAAGGTCCAAAACCGCTGAAAAAGCTTCACCGATTGTCTTTCCGTATAGCTCTTCACCCAGTTTTATGTATAGCTCCTTTCCAAAAATATATTGAGGTGTAATGTAGGCCGTGCCTGCGGCTCCGATAAAAGCGATGGCACCATGCGGCGATAAAACAAAGCGTTCGCTCTGTCCTGTTGTGATATAAGTATGAATGTCTCCCGAATAGCATCCCAGACTCAGGAATAAAGGATATTTATTATTGTTTAAGTCGCCAATATTAAAATCAGAAGTTGAAACTCCGGAGTGGCCAAAAAAGGTAATTATTGAAGCGCCTTCATTGATGTCTTCGGTAATCTTTTCCGTAACCGCTTCAGTGGCGGTGCCACTTGTTCGGCCATAGGTTACAATATTGGCGCCGAAGGAACTGTTCTCAATTACTTCTCCCATCTCATCCAGATAATTCCTCAGTAATTCCTGAATGTTTGCATCTCCTCCACTCAAATGGATTATTTTTTTCATCCATTCTTTCTCTTCCAGGTTCTGCCCATATTTTTGATAATTTTCATGCTGCCGGACCTTATCCAGGTATTCCTCGATCTGTCCGGGATCTTTAACTGCAATCCTTCCAAGAGGGATTCCGGGTGCATTTTCACCTTTGGCACTGATCATCAGCACATCTGATCCGTGAAACCCCAAAGTAGGGACATAAAACAGGTTCTTTGGGTCACTTAATTGTTCCTCGGTGCGGGTTTCGACATAATCCCGGCCTTTACCAATGATAAAAAAGAATTTTGGTTCGGTCCAGATGGCTTTAATGTAATTACTGAAATTATTCAGAGACTGCGAATGACGTTGAATTCCATACCCGAATTGGTCATAGATCTCATTTACGTTAACAATAATCGTTTTATAATTAGCACCCTGGTCTGAAGACCGGTAATCTGCATATGCCTGCACCTGGTCCAGTCCATTGTACTCTTTACGGAGCTCAGAATGGCTGATAATAATGTATTCTTCATCAAAATTACCAAAATCAATAAATTCGATTTTTTCGGAAATTTCAATATTCTTTGGAGCCGTATCCTGATTGATGATCACGATGTTCCTGGAAAGATTGGACGGAGGAATAATAAATCGAGCAGTATTGGAAAGGTCGATCTCTGGTATAAGGACAGACCCATTCGTTACGTCAAAGAGTAAAACATTCTGCTGATTCACATCCAGGTTTGGAATTTCAAAATATTTTGGAAATTGCGTTGCACGCACCCTAAAGCTGGTATATTTTTGTCCTGTAAACACGAAGTTTCTAGGGTAATGCAATGAAACGACAGATTGTGAATTTCTGTCAATAAGTGAGGTGGTCACATCGGTTCCCTCGAAGGTGAATTGCATTTGGTCTTTTACCTGACTGGTTTGTATTTCAACAGACTGGTCCGTAACGGTATAACCGGTCGCGTATATGATGTCAATTACGTCTCCATTCAGTGAAATGTTTGTTTTGTGAGGTGAAGTTGACGTTGCCAGACGGACTTTTAGAATGGGTTTCTCTCCGACATTCCGGAAATTTGTGACCGGCAATACATAATCATTTTTTTCTCGCATAGGTGAACTAAAGCCCTCCGGAACATCCAGGTGTGAGTAGGTAACTTTATTCGTTCCATCATAAGTTGGTTTGAAATGATCGGAATGATTGACCAATGTTTCTTCATGCCAATAATACTCTTCTACAAACGGTAGGTTTATGTTCAGATCATTTTCTAAAGTATCAAAGCGGTTATTGATCTTTCCGGGATCAAGGGAAAGGAAATAAATAAGGGTGTCTGTAAATAAGGAATATTCAGGATTTAATTGTTTTGAAGGAAGTTCATAGAGGTATTTATCAATTTTCCCTTTGTTTTTTTTGCCATAAAACAGAATAAAATCACTTGAACTGAAGTGTTCATTGGTAGATATCATTAATGGGATTTCCTCTCCATGTTCGTGGATCTGAAAATCATTTCCGACCAATGTGGCCGGATTCATTCCGGCACTGATTAAATCCTGATAGGCGATTTTATAGATTCCGTCTTCAGTAACAGGAATTTTATAATAGCTTTTATTATAGTCAATCCATTCATTCCCATACTTCACGTTTGGACCATCTATCATTTGACCAGATGCGGAACAGATAAGGATCAAATTCAACAGGGGTATGCAGGCTATTGACTGTTTCATCATAGAAATATATAATTTGTTCTGACTAAATTATTTTAAATACAAAATACAAGTTAACACAAAATTATATATTATTATTTATATTAATATAAAAAGAGCTATAAATCTGTGTTTTGTTTCAATGGTTAACAGTTTAACCGGGTTGTTCAGATCTAAAAATGTACAACTGTTTATAATAACATATAACTAGTCAGGCGTCCAAATTATTCTGTCTTTTAATTCAAATGGGCTTAGATAGAAAAATTTTGAACTTTCCGAACAAAACATATTCAAGTCCTCAGCTAAAATTTTAGTAATTTTAGCCAGTTAAATTTTATGAATGGTTTTTCTACTTTCAGTTGTAACAATAATAAACCTTGCATTTTGGCTGTTGCTTTTTGTTAAGTTTTCTTTTCAAAAACAAGCAGGCATACTGCCAATAAAAGACAAAAAGCAAAAGGAGATTTTACTTGTGATTGCTGCCAGAAACGAGGCTGAAAACCTCGGGAAAAACCTCCCTTTGATCCTGAGTCAGGATTATCCAAATTATAAGGTGCTGATCATAGATGACCATTCGGAAGACAATAGTCCTGAAATCCTTGAGGCTTTTTCAAGAAAATACAATAAGCTGATCGTTCAAAGGAATGAAGTACATTTGGGAAAGAAGCGCAGTCTCCAGGCTGTCTTGTCATCTGTAAGTTCGAATCAACTTGTTTTTACTGATGCGGATTGCATGCCTAATTCAAAAAAATGGTTGCAGCACATCAGCAATGCATTTACAGCTGAGAAAAGAATTGTCCTTGGGTATGGTCCATATGCTAGAAAGCCCGGTTTACTCAATCTATTTATCCGTTTTGAGAGCTTTATGACAGCATTGCAATATTTTTCATACGCACTCATGGGTATTCCATACATGGGTGTTGGTCGGAATCTGGCTTATAACAAATCTGTTTTTGATTCCGTAGATGGATTTACAGCTCATCTTGACAAACTTTCGGGAGATGATGATCTGTTTATTAGTCAGGTTGCCAATGCAAAAAACGTAGCGATTCAGATACATCCGGAGAGTTTTATGTTTTCGCCTGCGCCGGATAGCTGGAGCCGGTATATTCACCAGAAAAAAAGGCATCTGAGCACCTCTGTCCGATACAAACTCATACATCAGGTGTTATTATCTATATATGCGGGCAGTCATATTTTGTTTTATTTATTGTTGTTTTTTGCCGGATATAAGGCGGCTTTATTATTATGGTTCTTCAGGTATTTATTGATAATTTTGAGCAGCAATAAGGGATTCAGTAAACTTGGGGAAGGCGAGTTATTGTTTTATTTTCCCATATTAGATCTGATGATGTTCTTTTATTATATTTTTATGTCCGTATATAGTTTGTGGCCGGGAAAAATTAAATGGTAATGTCGACAAATATTATTTTAGATTATTTTGATGATTTCAGTGACCTTCAAAAGGAACAATTTGAAAAATTGGGACCTATTTATAAGGATTGGAACTCAAAGATCAATGTTATTTCAAGAAAGGATATTGATTCATTATATATTCATCATGTCTTGCATTCTCTGACGATGATCCCATATTATGATTTTATGCCTGGTGCAGAAATCCTTGACCTTGGAACAGGAGGTGGCTTTCCAGGTATTCCGCTGGCGATTTTTTACCCTGAGGTAAAATTTACACTCATAGATGGCACCGCAAAAAAACTTAAAGTGGTTCAGTCCGTTGCGGATCAACTTGAACTTAAAAATGTCCGGGTCATTCACCAGCGTGCGGAAGAGACAAAACACAGGTTTGACATGGTCGTTACAAGAGCTGTTGCAAAGACGGATAAACTGCTTGAGTGGGGTCGACCTTTATTAAAGCGTAAACATCAGCATGCCTATCCTAATGGAATCATTGCACTGAAAGGTGGCGATATTCTTTCAGAACTAAAGGAAATTCCGGGTCATGAATATCATGAACACCATGCAATTTACGAAAGTTTTCCAGAGGCATATTTTAAGGACAAATATGTTGTTTATATTCAGGGTTAGGTCATTATTCTCCCATCCAGGGCCATATTTTATGAATTATTTTTTTGGCATTTAACTTTCCTGGTTTCCACAATAATTTGTTCTTCAACATATAATTGATCAATGTATGCTCAATGATGTGGTGTAAAGGAAATAAGACAAATAAGATCATAACCTTAATTGTAAAGATCCAGAAAGGCGCCCCATGTGTAAAATGGTGAATCTCATGGTCAAGTATCAAAATGAGAAATTCAAAGATCATCAGAACACCTAAAAACCCAGAGCCTCTGATCACCCATTCAGGGACTTTTAATTGACTAGCGACAATAAACAACAGCATCAAAAAAGTGATGCAGATGGTAATTAAGAGATATTGAACGTCATATTTTTTCTTTGTATTTTCATTTTTGATCTTTTGGGCCAGTTCCATTCTTTTTGATTCATTCTGAATCTCCAAAAGCAGGAAGTCCTTATCCAGAATTTGCTGGGTTTGTTTATTTAATAAACCCTGATGTATTTTGGCAAATTTATAAGCTTCTTCAATATTGCCAAGTTTCAGATAAATTGAATCCAGAAACTTTGATGAATCATACATATAACCATCAAAATGGCTGTTTTTTGCGAGTTCATATGATTTTAAGAAACTATCCTTTGCTTTCGTGAGCCTGTCATGTCTGAGAAGGAATTCGCCGTATCTTTTATAAAAATTTGATTTAAAAACATCCAATGCATTTTCAGGAAGGAGGTGCTCTGTTTTCAAGTAATAAGCGTTTGCAGATTCAAGATCCTGGTTGTATTCTGCTATATACGCCTGAATACGGTTATATAAAACAGGGTCTACAGATTCCATTTTTATCAATTCTTCCGAAAAATTGACATCATAAAGCTCATGAAATCCCTTAAAGTCATTTTTTTGGATCAGAAATGTTCTGTAGGAAGAAAAAGTGTAATCCTTTAGTTTTTCATTGTGCGTTTTAATTGCAAAATCTATGATCTCTTTGAATTTTAATGGAAGGTCTATGTATTTTTCTGCAAGAACGGCCACACCCCAAAGATCGAGTTTGGCCCAATACAAATTGGTCGAATCGACCGGATTCTCATTTTCCAAAATCCTGATAACTTCTTGTTTGTTATTGGCAGCCTGTTCAAAATCCTTGAGCGTAATAAAAAGTTCATAGAAATGATTGTAGCATTCAGCCTTAACCGAGTTCTTTTTATGTTCGTCAGGTATTAATTCTGATTGATAAAATGCATTGAGATAATTTTGATACGCCTCGATATATTGGTTTTGAAGTTCGAGGCTTTTACCCAGAGTGAGATAAGCATCTACTTTCAAGCCGGGGTCTTTCTTCATACTGGCATCGCCAAAAGCCTTTAAGGCATATTTATGGGCCAGATCTGTTATTCTCAGCCTGGCTGCACTTTTTGAAATTGTGATCCAGCTTTTGAAGTTTTTATCCGCATCATTGTGTTTAAGCAATAATATTTCTGTTCTGTCTACAAGCTTCCTGTAATCCACATATGTGCCATGAACCTGAACCTTTTCAAGATACCTGAGATTGATTTTCAGAATCAGTTCTTGCTCAAAACTAGCCTCAGCTTTTTCAATGGCGAGATAAGCCAAACTATCGAAAGTTAAATCGTTATTGTTTTTTTCTACCTCATAACAGAAATTGTCGCATAGGGCCAGAAGCTGATTTTCCAGGCCTGATGGTATTGCTACAACAGGTTCAGGGTCCGACGAACTATGGGCAAATACGCCAAATGAGAGCATAAACACCAATAGCATTGTGTTTGAACTCCATGATCCGAATCGATAGCTTTTCACGATATAGTTTAAGATGAAAGATTTATTTTACATAAGTCAAAATATGCCAATCAAAGCATACGATTCCTAATCACAAAACGGGGGACATTGCTGACTAAAAGACCTGCTGAATCCTTGCGCCATATTCACGGTAGATCCCGGATCGTCTTCACTCATGCCGCTATTTATTGAATAGGCAAGCGAAACAATTTCAGAATTTCGATTTGTGCCTGTAGAACCATAATACAGCCTGAAGCCGGAAAGGTTTGATGTGTTATTGTTTCTACTGCTCATTAGCTGATTGATGGCCTCCCACTGCTGAAGGGAGATATTAACACCTTTTAGTTCGGATGGATATAGCGTTTGATAGTTATTCCGATAGTTTAATGCCTGTGCCGGATCAATTCCTTGTACGATTTCAATGGCTTCAGCTTCCGAAGATGTGTTTTTGTTTTCTGTGAACGAAAAAATAGAAATAATTGCGAAAGTGAAAATTATTCCTAATGCAAATGACTTGGGGTTGTAATTTTTCATTTTAGAATATTAGTTTAGTAAAAGAGGTAAAACTAAAAAATTATTCCATAAATAATAATAAGTCTAATTAAAAATAATTAGATTTTATGTAAACAAAGAATATTTGTTGCAGAAAAAAAGGGGGCGAAAAGCCCCCTTCGTTATCGTGTTGATTATGATCTCTATCCGTGGGCATCCACATTAGAAATTGCGGTAAGATTCACGATGTTATTAACATCACAATTTCTGGTTACAATATTCACGGGTTTCTTAAACCCTTCCATGATCGGGCCTATGATCTGTGCCTTGCTGAATCGCTGGATCAATTTTAGTGAAATATTGGCCGCACTCAGGTTTGGAAACACTAAAAGATTTGGTCTTCCTTTAACATTTGTAAATGGATACAGCTCAGAAAGTCTGTCCGGATCAAGTGCAAGATCAGCCTGAATAGGACCATCGATCATCAAATCAGGTCTCTTTTGAAGAACCAATTCAATCGTTTCTTCAATTTTTCTGGATTCTTTATCTCTTACAGATCCGAAATTTGAATAGGAAAGCATAGCAACCTTAGGCGTAAACCTGAATCGTTCCATTGCCTCAACGCCGTTCATTACAATGTCTGCCAGCTCTTCAGAAGTCGGGTCTACATTTACCGCACAATCGGTTAAGAAATATGAATTATTTCCATAATTAACATAATACACTCCGGATACCACACCATCTTTTTCAGCTCCGATCACCTTGAGAGCCGGACTTAAAACGAGTGGATAAGTAGAGTTTACGCCAGCTACTTCAGCATCTGCATAACCGAGTTTGACCATCATGGAAGCGAAAAAATAAGGATTTTTCATGTCCTTGATCGCTTTTCTCATGGTCACACCTTTCCTTTTTCTATGATTATAATAAGCCTGAACGAATTCATCCATGTAAGGAGTTTTCAGGTATTCAATAATCTCAATACCTTCAATGCTATGGTTCAGCTCTTCAAATTGTTTGATGGTTTCCTTTTTGTCTTCAACCAGCAAAACCGGATATGCCAGCTTTTCTTCAACGATCTCTGCTGCTGCCCAGATAATCTTTGGATGATCTCCTTCCGGAAATACAACCCGCTTCGGATGTTTTTGCGCAAGCATATAGAATTTTCTCATCATTCCACGGGACCAGTCAGTTTGCTCTTTTAATCTTTCAACATAGTTGTCAAGATCAATATGTTTATTTGCCACTCCGGTATCCATAGCTGCTTTCGCGATTGCAGGTGCTGTCCAATGTAATACTCTGGGGTCAAAAGGTTTTGGAATGATATAATCTGGTCCAAAAACCATCTCATCATCCTCATATTTTCTCTTTACTTCATCCGGAACCTCTTCTTTTGCGAGTTGAGCCAGCGCGTAAGCACAGGCTAGCTTCATTTCTTTATTGATAGAAGAACTTTCAACGTCCAGGGTGCCCCTGAAAATAAACGGAAAACCCAGCACATTGTTAATCTGGTTGGGATAATCACTTCGCCCCGTTGCGATAATGGCATCCGGTCTGGCTTCTTTTGCAATTGGATAACTGATCTCAGGATCCGGGTTTGCCATTGCAAAAATGATAGGTTTGTCAGCCATGTCACGAAGCATGTCTGCTGTCAGAATATCGGCTTTTGAAACGCCAGCAAAGACATCTGCTCCTTTAATTATTTCGGATAATGTTTTTGCATCAGTTTTACGATAGAAAGACTTCTTATATTTATTGCTATCGTCATCCCCACGGCCACTCCACAACACACCCTTACTGTCAAGCATATACATGTTTTCCAGGGTGGCTCCAAGGTCTATATAAAAATTTGCGCAGGCAATACCGGCAGCACCCGCACCTGAAATAACAATTTTTACATCTCCAATCTTCTTTTCAACGATCAGGAGGGCATTGATCAATCCTGCACCTGAGATAATTGCTGTACCATGCTGATCGTCGTGAAAGACTGGAATTTTCATTTCAGCTTTCAGTCTTTCTTCTATATAGAAACACTCAGGTGCCTTTATATCCTCAAGATTAATTCCTCCGAATGTGGGCTCCATCAGCTTAACCGCATCGATAAACCTATCCGGATCTTCTGTATCCAGTTCGATATCAAATACATCGATGTCAGCAAATCTTTTGAAAAGAATTCCTTTTCCTTCCATAACAGGTTTTCCAGCTAAGGCACCAATATTTCCCAAACCCAATACAGCTGTTCCGTTGCTAATTACAGCAACGAGGTTTCCTTTTGCTGTATAATGAAGAGCATTGCGTGGATCTTCTGCAATTTCCCGGCATGGTTCCGCAACACCGGGAGTATAAGCCAGGGATAAATCCCGTTGACTAACAAAAGGCTTGGTTGAAACAACTTCAATTTTTCCTTTTCTGCCTTTTGAGTGATATTGTAAAGCTGCCTGACGCAGCATCTTCTGTGAATTGGTTATGTCTAAATTATCTGACATGATTTTTTCAATTTATTTTAAAATGAAGACCAAAGGTATTTGTATTTGTAGCCGCATCACAATTTTTAATTATCGATTATTATCTATTTAGTCTTGGTATAAATTGCTTGCAAAATATTAGATGTTATGGTATTAACATTAGACCAAAATTGAAAAACGAATTATTTTTATTATGAAAACAGATTAAATGAATTCATTGTTTTTTTGTAGTTGACCGAATACAAATTACTGGAATTAATATTTGACCAATTCGCAAATGAGTTATTGTTTATTGCGCATTAATTTGTATATTTAAAGGTATCAAAAGGTATAATTTGGATCTGAAAAAATATTTTAATTTGCCATTAAATCTTTGAGCTATGAAATATGTGATTAGTAACATTTCATTGTTGCCGAACGAAAAGGAAAAGGGATTATTGATTGACCAGATTGAACGATTGGTTAAAAAATTAAAAATTATCCCAGAACACTATATAGGTGCCGAAAAGTTGAAAATCAATATTTCCAGGATAAACCACCACGAATACAGGGTATCCTGTTCATTAATGTTTAAAAGCAGACTTGTTTTTGTAACAGAGTCAGGAAAAGAATTTAAGAGCCTGACTTATGTTTTGTTTGATAAATTCAGAAGGAAGGTAGCTAACCAGATTGCAAAAAGCAGGCAATATGATGTAAAGAACCTCAAGTTACAGGAGGATGAGAACCTCGAAAGCTACAAAGAAGAACTTCATGAATTTAAACAAAGCAAAGACGAAACCAGCTTTAAGTCTCTGGTTAAGATCTTATTGCCTGGCCTGGAAAGGTATGTTATCAGAATGTTGCAATCAGCCCGAATGGCAGATTTACTCAAAGCGGGTGATATCAAAGCAGAAGATATCATTGATGAGATCATTGTGAGAACGTTTAATACATTTGAAACAAATCAGGATGATTCGGCTGATATGAATATATGGATGATGAAGGAAACTGACATTGTGCTGAATGAATTGATCGATTCCGTAAAACATTCAAGTCATGCGACCAGCATAGAAGAGCTCCTTTCAACTGAAATGGCTGGTATGGAAGAAAAATATATGCTTGATAGTTCCGGAGATCCAATTATGATGGATGAATTGGAAGAATTTGATTACCCCGGGCCAATTCTGGGAATTGAAGAAGAATATATTGTATCGGGAAGTGAAATGGAAACAATAGACCAGATCAGTGATAAATTGTCCCGAAAACAAATGAAGGACCTGATCCAAAATGAAATGGTTTATTTACCACTCAGACATCAATCTGTTTATGATCTGTTCTACTTTGAGCAAAACACCATAGAGGATCTTGCCCTGATAAAAGGGGAAACGGAGGAAAGGATTGAAGAGATACTAGAGGAGGTAAAGGATTTTTTAAGAAAAAGATTAAGCATTTAAAAAAAACAGGGTAATGCATTCGCATCTACCCTGAATAACCCCAAAAAATTAATTGAAAACAATCAATTTCATCTTTAAGTGCGAGCTTTGGAAACGCGCACTTATATCCCGGAGTGATCCAAATGGATAAATGAATATGTTCCGGCAATTGTATTTAAGACGATTGCAACCGAAAATATCACATTTTTAGAAAATTATTTTTGCAGGTCGAGGATTAGCTTCACATCCATTTCTTCCCCTCCACGATCTATTTTAAGGGTAATCTCATCTCCTGGTTTGTATTTTTCAAGGCCAAGGATCAAATCCAGGTTGTCATTAATCCTTTCTCCTTCCAGGCTGATTATTACATCCCCGCGTTTATTTGTTCCTGTGGCCCTTAACCCGGCTTTATCAGCAGGTGAATCCGGAACTATATTAAGAATCATGGCTCCTTTCAAGCCCATTCTTTCCATATATTGCGTTCCAACCATTTCGATGCCGATTCTTGGTTTTTTAAGTTCGCCATGTTCGACTAAATCAGGCACAACCCAGTTGACCACATCTACAGGAATCGAAAAACCGATACCCGCATAAGCACCGGAAGGACTATAAATCGCGGTATTAACCCCGATCAGTTTTCCTGAAGAATCCAATAACGGCCCCCCTGAATTTCCGGGATTTATAGCAGCATCTGTTTGAATGACATCTCGAATTGGAATTTGTGACCGGGATTGTATCTCTCTTCCCAGTGCGCTTATAATTCCGGTGGTGAGGGTTTGATCGAGTCCAAAAGGATTACCGATCGCAAATACGGCTTGCCCCACCTTTAGGTTTACGGATTTGCCAACTGGAATGGGAATCAAAGCTGATTCGGGCGCATCAATTTTTAGCACAGCCAGATCTTTTCCTTTGGCTACACCTACCAGGGTTGCCGGATAACTCGTATTATCTGCAAGGGTGACCTGCGCTTTATTGGCGCCTTCAATTACATGGTAATTGGTGACAACATGTCCTTCTTTATCCCAGATAAAACCAGATCCGGTACCGCCCGGAATCTCGGTAATATTTCGTGACCAGAAATCCCTTTGAAGTGCTGTGGTGGTAATGAATATAACCGATGGCGCTGCTTTTTCAAACAGGTCAATGGTCAGCTGTTCATTGCTTTCATAGTGACCGGTATATTTAGCGGTCTCAAGGGGATTGTCGGTTGCCTGATTAATTTTATTAAGTACAAGTGAATCCTGTATGTTTGACAGGAGTAGATTGCTTTCCATCTTGTTGACCTTTTGACTTAAGTCAAAGAGCATAAACAAGGCAAAACCAAGGCCAAGTACCAATAGTGTAATTAGAATATTCTTAATTTTCATAAGTTATAAAGTTGTCTTTCAATTAGGAATAAACGTTCAAACCTTGGCGATTTATTGTTTTTTATTAGCTAATTGTCCACAGGCTGCGTCGATGTCCTTACCCCGGCTTCTTCTCACCGTTGCCATTACCCCTTTATCGGTCAGGAATTTTGCAAACTGATCTATTCTGTTTTCCGATGATTTTTTTAGTTCAACCCCCTCAACCGGATTGTATTCGATGATATTAACGGTAACCGGTAGGTTTTTACAGAGTTTATACAAATTATTTGCATCATCCAGGCTATCATTGAACTTGTCAAATGTGATGTATTCAAAACTGATTTTTCCTTTATTTTTATTATGGAAATTTTCAATGGCACTCATTACTGATTCCAGGTCGTTGGTTTCATTGACCGGCATGATCTTATTTCTTTTTACATCATCTGCGGCATGAAGAGACAAAGCCAGATTAAATTTAACTTCATCATCTGCCAGTTTGTTGATCATTTTTGACAAGCCCACCGTACTGACCGTAATTCTTTTGGGAGACCAACCAAAACCATCTTTTGACGTGACCTTATCGATGCTTTTAAGCACATTCTTATAGTTGAGCAATGGTTCACCCATACCCATATATACCATATTAGTTAAAGGATGGCCATATTTTTCCTGGCAATGCTGATTGACCTTAACAAATTGTTCAAAGATCTCATATACATGCAAGTTTCGCAAATAACCCATTTTACCGGTTGCACAAAAAGCACATTTGAGGGTGCAGCCAACCTGAGACGACACGCATATTGTATATCTATCATCCTTAATTACCGGAATCAGAACAGATTCGATCATGTGTCCGTCAATCAGTTTCCAACGGTATTTGATCGTCCCGTCTTTGCTGTGCTGTACATCGTCGGCTTGGATGGAGTTAAAACAATAAGCCTCATTTAATTTTTCCCTTAAGGTCTGGGATAAATTGGTCATTTCCTCAAAGCTGGTAACTCCTTTTTGCCAAACCCAGTGACCAATTTGTTTGGCCCGGAAAGCTGGCTCTTCGAGTGCTGTCATCACATTTATGAGTTCTGTGTCTGACAAAGACCTTATATCTGTTTTCAAGTTCATAGTGCAAAAATAGAAAAGTTAACCTTAAATGAATATAAAGCACTTAAGGGATCGATTTGTTTGAATTTCTTAAACAATTTAGCTTAAAAAAGCGTAAGCATTTTGATTAGCTACCCATTTAACTATATTTTTGGGGTTCAACAGGTATAAAAATTAAATAGAAATGTCATTAACTGAATCAAAAATGCTGGAACTGGGCACAAGATCGCCTGCATTTGAATTACCTGATACCATTTCAGGTAATCAATTTACAATGGATGATATCGCAGGTAAAAATGCCACTGTGATCATGTTTATCTGTAATCATTGTCCCTATGTAATTCATGTCAATAGAGAATTAGTCGATTTGGCCAATGATTATTTACCTAAAGGGGTTGGTTTTGCAGCAATTAGTTCTAACGATGTTGAAAATTACCCTCAGGATGCTCCGGGGATCATGTCTGTTGTTGGCCAGGCCCTTCAATTCCCATTTCCTTATTTGTATGACGAAACACAGGAGGTTGCTAAGCAATTTGATGCAGCCTGTACGCCTGATTTTTACTTATTTGATGCTTCCAGAAAGCTCGTTTATCGGGGCAGACTTGATGAGAACAGACCCTCTTCCGGAAAAACACCGGATGGTAAAGAACTTCGGAAAGCCATAGATGCGGTTCTTTCTGGTCAGGAAGTTGATTCTAAACAATACCCGAGTGCTGGCTGCAACATCAAATGGAAAAAATAAAAACAGATCAGTTCTGACCGATCAGATCCACCCCTTCCATAACAGAAGGTTTGTCAATTCCCATCAGACCAAGTACTGTTGGGGCCACGTCTGCTAATTTTCCGGCTTTGATGCTTTGTCCTTTATTTTGATTGGATACCCAAATAATGGGTACGGGACTAAGAGAATGTGCTGTATTTACGCTACCATCTTCATTTTTCATTACGTCTGAATTACCATGGTCAGCAATGATCAAAATCTCATAATTGTGGTCCAAAGCTGTTTTTACCAGTCGCTTGACACAAATGTCAACCGTTTCGACTGCTTTCATAGCTGCTTCAAAAACGCCAGTATGTCCAACCATGTCAGAGTTGGCATAGTTCAGGCAGATAAAATCCGGTTGTTCTGTTTCAATACTATTGGTCACGGCATCAGTAACTTCATACGCACTCATTTCTGGTTTCAGGTCATAAGTAGGTACTTTTGGAGAAGGGATCATGATCCGGTTTTCATTTTTAAAAGTTTCCTCCCGGCCACCTGAAAAGAAAAAAGTAACGTGGGCATATTTTTCTGTTTCAGCGATTCGCAGCTGTGTTTTATTATGATCGGCAAGCACTTCTCCGATGGTGTTTTTCAGATTTTCTTTTGTATATACAATATGAACATTCTTAAAAGATTCATCATAAGGTGTCATGGTAATGAAATGCAGATTGAGCGCTTTCATGTTAAACTCCGGCATATCCTGTTGAGAAAGAACGGCAGAGATCTCACGGGGTCTGTCAGATCTGAAATTAAAGAAAAGAACGACATCCCCGTCTTTTATTTTACCGACTGCCTGTTTGTTTTCATTTACCATTACGACAGGATCTATGAATTCATCCGTAAGGTTCTTCGCATAGCTTTCTTTCAATGAACTGATTATATCAGTACTTTCTGTTCCGACACCATTAACGAGCAGGTCATATGCTTTTTTGATCCTGTCCCATCTTTTGTCACGGTCCATCGCATAATAGCGACCAACGAGTGAAGCTAACTGAACAGATTTTTTATCTTTTGTTTCATCCAGAAATTCCTGGAGGAAGTTTTTTGCACTTCTGGGGTCCGTGTCCCGGCCATCGGTAAACGCATGAACAAATGTATTTGGAACCTTGTTGTCGTCCATGATTTTGCATAGCGCAATCAGGTGTTGTATATGTGAATGTACCCCACCATCAGAAACTAGACCAATCAAATGAACGTCTACATTATTTTTGATAGCATATGAAATCCCATCCAGGATGGTTTTCTTTTTTTCGAGCTCACCTTTTTCAATATCTAAATTTATTTTTACCAGATCCTGATAAACAACCCGACCCGCTCCAATATTCATATGTCCCACTTCGGAATTGCCCATTTGACCATTCGGCAGTCCAACATGCAGGCCATGGGTGGCCAAAGTTGCATTAGGGTAGTTTTTCAGCAAGCTGTGAACGTATTGTGTATTGCCCTTTTCAATGGCGCTGAATTCAGGGTTAGGACCGATTCCCCAACCATCCAGAATTGCTAAAAGAACTTTTTTATCAGACATATGATTAAAATTGTATGTTTTTTAATTTCATTTCGAATTGATATATGATCCGGCAAATCAATTCGTTTTAAATTGTAGCAAGTGCTGAATCATAAATTTGGCGCAAACTTAAATGATTTTTTCAGCAAATTGATTTGGAAGGATAAAATACCCGTTAAAAATTTGTGAATAAAAGCATTAAGTTTGTCTTTTATGTAACACAATAACAGAAGCTGAAGTTTAAATAAAAAGAGAAAAAGCACATATACCATGAAAGGCCTAATTTTATCAACCCTATTTATTGTTTTAACCTGCTCGATGAAGGGACAGAACGAGATCGTTTTTTTTGATCAACTAATCAAAAAAGACCTTCAACAGATCAAATTGTATTTTGATGACAATGTTGATCTGTGTATTGAAAACTTTGACAAAAGAGTTGGCAAAGAGGAGGCGATGAACCGGCTCGGAGCCTTTCTAAATTCGAATCCCCCGGTCTCCTATACGATCAGACACAAGGGAAATTCTATGGGTTTAAAATCTAATTATTACGTTTGTGACCTTTTGACCTCAAAAAACAATTATCGGATGTTTGCCTATTTTGACAAAAAAAATGGCAGTAATAAGATCAGTGAATTCAGGCTGGAGAAAAACTGATCTGGTTTAGGAATCCTATTCTGAAGCAAATCATTCTCTGTTTATTTCTAATTATTTGGATTTCTAAAAAAAATCAGGAAATCAGTTATTTTATCCTTCTCTGGCTAAGATTTGGTTTCCATAGTTTTTTCCTGCTCCATTCGATCCATATTATAGCTTCAAAAGATTAAATTTGTGTTGATTTGAGAAATAACAGAATTAACATATAGATTTTATGATACAATCGATGACCGGTTACGGTAAAACAGATACTGTTTTTAATGACAGAAAAGTGAATGTTGAATTGCGGGCCTTAAACGGAAAAGCAACAGATCTGCGGATAAAATATCCCTCAAAATTTGCATCCAAAGAGCTTTGGATCAGAAACCATGTTTTAAAAAGGTTAGATCGTGGCCGTTTTGATATGACGATCAGTATTGATGGAGACGTATCGGATGATTACACTTTGGATGAGCAATTATTCAGGACTTATTATAAGCAACTGAGGTCATTGGCTCAGGAATTGGACGTAAAGGATCAGGATTATTTTTCAACCATCATCAGGATTCCAAACGTAGTCAGAACCCGAACGGAAGACTTGTCAATTGAGGAATGGAAGGTTGTAAAGGAATTGGTAGACGGTGTAATTGAAAAAACGAGGGAGTATAGAATAGCTGAAGGTGAGGCCTTAAAAAATGATATTTCGACGCACTTAAAGTCCATTATGTTGAATCTGGTTGAGGTTTCAACCCACGAAAATGACCGGATTGATGCGATCAAACAAAAAATGATGACAAACCTGAATGGTTTTGTTGAGGAGAAAAAACTTGATGAAAACAGGTATGAGCAGGAATTGATCTACTATTTGGAAAGGTTGGATATCAATGAGGAGAAGATCAGACTGGAGCAGAATTGTATTTATTTCAAGCAATTGCTTGACGATCCGGACGAGGGGGCAAAAGGAAAAAAACTTACGTTTATAAGCCAGGAGATCGGCAGGGAGATCAATACAATGGGTGCTAAAGCCCAATATGCACAGATTCAGCAGTTAGTTGTGAACATGAAAGATAATTTGGAAAGAATTAAAGAGCAGTTATTAAATGTCTTGTGATACAGTTAAAAAAGCAAAAAGGAACAAAGGGAAGATGATGGTATTTGCGGCACCTTCAGGGTCCGGTAAAACAACGATCGTCAGGCACTTATTATCTTCATTTGAGTGTCTTGGGTTTTCGGTTTCTGCTACAACCAGACCTAAAAGGTCGTATGAAAAGGATGGCAGGGATTATTATTTTTTATCTGTGGATGATTTTAAGGAAAAGATCCGGAAAGAGGAATTTGTGGAATGGGAAGAAGTATACGAAAACCGTTATTATGGAACCTTAAAATCTGAAATTGAAAGAAAATGGGAAGAAGGGAAACACATTCTCTTTGATATTGATGTAAAGGGGGCGATGGACATCAAAAAACAATTTGGAGATAAATGTCTCGCTGTTTTTGTAAAACCGCCTGGGGTAGAGACATTGATCAAACGACTGGAAAAAAGGAATACGGAGACGGCTGAAACACTAAAGATCAGAATTGCAAGATTCAATGAGGAGCTCACCTATGAAAAACACTTCGATACCGTATTGATCAACGATAAGCTGGATCTGGCATTTACGGAAGCAGAGCAACTCACAACTGATTTTCTTATGCTACCCGTTGAAGAATAAACAGGATGGAGACACTCACCAATTTTTTTCTTGACCCATACAGAACAGCAAGCGCACTGAATATATCTCTTGAATTCATAGCGGCATTATTTGGGGTGATCAGTGTATATTTTGCAAAAAAAGAATCGATCTGGGTTTATCCGACAGGAATAATCAGTACAGCATTATATGTATATCTGCTGTCACAATGGAGTTTGTATGGCGATCTGATCATCAATGTTTATTACACCTTAATGAGTATTTACGGATGGTATATGTGGGCCAGAATCATAGATGAGGACCAGAACCGGATCCCGATCTCACGTTCCAGCCTGAGTGATAAATTCAAGGCAGCAGGAATTTTCGTATTTACGTCCATATTCGTAATTATTGTGTACAGGTATTATGAAGTAATGCCCAAGCTGGGGCTAACAGACAGCATTGTTTTTGCATGGAATCAACTGACTTCAGGAGATTTGGCTCAATTCAGAGCGGCTACCCCTTATCTGGATACTTTTACTACGGGAGTGTTTTTTGCGGCGATGTGGCTAATGGCCAATAAAAAACTGGAGAACTGGACCTTCTGGATTTTAGGGAACATCGTATCTATTCCTCTTTACTTTGTTAAAGGTTATGGCTTTACGGGTATTCAGTATATAATTTTCCTGTGGTTGGCTGTTTTAGGATACCGGGAATGGAAGGCTAAGATTGATAAAATGAAAACAGAAAACTAAAGCAGATTCTTATTGCCTACCCCCAAACACGTTGTTCTACAGAGACAAGTTGCTCGTTCACAATGTTTTATTTGTGTATAAAACAAAAAACCCTGCTGATCTTTCGATTAACAGGGTTTGTTGGCCTACTAGGGCTCGAACCTAGACTCTTTTGGACCAAAACCAAACGTGTTGCCAGTTACACCATAGGCCAATGGCTTTTTAAAGCGAGTGCAAAGATATTTAAAAAATTATTTTTTCAAAAATAGAACTAAGTATTTTTTTTGAATATTGACTACTGTACCCATATTCTCATTAAATAGGGGAAAGAAGCTTGTTTTTTTTGAAAAAAAAATCATGTTTTCAGCTTTTTAATTCAGATAACTTATTTGCCAACCAAAAAGACGGCGGTTTTTTTGTGCATTTCAGGGAGTTTAGTTTTTTTCCATTCCTGAATCGACAGCGTTTTAATGAATTCATTTTCACCATTCAACTCAATTGCCACACATAATTTAATATTCTGATTCAGTGTTTCAACAATAGCCTGAAAAAATGATTCATTTCGGTACGGAGTTTCAATCATTATTTGTGTTTCTCCTTCCTTGAGGATCTTATTTTCGAAGGTTCTCAGTTTTTGGTGTAGTTCAGCTTTCTTTACTGGAAGATATCCGTGAAAACAAAATTGTTGTCCATTCAGGCCGGATGCAGCCAGTGAAAGAAAAATTGAAGATGGTCCGGTTAATGGTATCACCCGAATTCCAAGTTTGTGTGCCTTTTCAACAACTTTTGCACCGGGGTCGGCTATCCCGGGCATTCCGGCTTCGGACATCAGGCCCATGGATTCACCCTTGAAAATTGGATCAAATATTTCTTTTGGAAATTTTTCCGGTTTTCGTTTATCCAGTTCAAAAAAGTTAATCTTTGATATATCTCCCAAAAAACCACTCGAGCGCATAAATCGCCTGCTGGTTCTTGCCCGCTCAACAATAAAATAATTGATGTTGTGCATTTTCTCTATAACGGAAAGAGGAATGGAAGACCAATCATTTTCAGAAATTGGGACGGGGATCAGAAATAAATTTCCTTGCTTATTCACAGTCATTTATTATGTTTATCCGGACAAAGATAAGCTTATGTTCTGAATTTATTGAATTGCGATTAATTCCATAATAAATCAACTCCGCTCCCTAATTGCAAAGGTTAAGAGAGAAAAATCAATTGACTCTGCTGTATTTTATAAATGCGATCTTGACCTGATGATATTCGAATTGACCTCTGAATTTTTCAAATACTTCTTTTTGGCTTATGTTTCCTTTTTTGGTGGAAATAAAATCTATCATTGCCTGGGGGTCAAAAACGGGAATATAATTGAAGATCTCAAAAGTTTCATCGTGTTCATAAACATTGGTGAGATGAGAAATGATAGTAATTGCACTTAGATTTCTGATCTCTGCGATCTCCTGTATATTTTTCCCTTCATCAATCAGTTGTTTTGTATACAAAGCAGTGCTTCCGCTGACTTTATTTTCAATTTTGAAAGAGATAATTGCATCCAGGAACGATTGTCCGTATTTACTTAATTTGTATTCGCCGATGCCGGGAATATCCAGCATTTCATGTAAAAAATGAGGTTTGTTTATGGAGAGTTCATTTAAAGTATGATCACTGAATATTACGTATGCAGGAACTTTCTCTTTATCAGCAATTGATTTTCTTAAATCCTTGAGTACATCCATTAATTCAATCTGCTGGCGTTCTTTTTTGGTTAGTTTCTTTTCTGGTTTAGTCCGTTCTTTCAGCATACCCATTCCAATGGCAGGTTTAACCAGGTCAATCTTTTTTTCTTCAAAAAGGACTTTGCGTCCGATCTCTGTAATTTTTAGTTTTTGACCCTGGTCATAAGCTATGTCGAAAAGCCCAAGATGCATCATCTGTAATAGATATTGTTGCCAGTCCATAAAACTGATATCCCTGCCGGCACCATAGGTTTTGATTTTATCAAAACCCAGTTCGAAAATTTCTTTTTTCCCAGATCCACGAAGAATATCGATCAGGAGATTGCTTGCCACTCTTTCAGTCGTCCTGAAAATTGCAGAAAGTGCTTTTTGAGCGATCACGGTCCCGTCAAAACTTTCCGGCGGATTTTTACAAACATCGCAGTTTCCGCAATTGTCCTCTTTATGTTCATTAAAATAAGAAAGTAAAACTTTCCTTCTGCAGGAACTTGCTTCAGCATATTGCTGCATTCTGTATAATTTGCTGAGTTGTATTTCGCTCTGACCACTTTCCTCTGCAAATTTTCTCAACAGGATGACATCCCTGAAACTATAAAACATCAGGGTGTCACTTGCGAGGCTATCTCTTCCCGCACGGCCGATCTCCTGATAGAAGTTCTCTATACTTTTCGGCATGTTATAATGAATGACCCAACGGACATTGGATTTGTCTATTCCCATTCCAAAAGCAATTGTGGCACAGATAACGGAGACTTCGTCCTTGATAAAAAGGTCCTGAGAATTCTCTCTTCCTTTTCTGTCCATTCCAGCGTGGTAATAAACGGATCGGACCCCGGAGGCATTTAGTTTTGCGCAGATATCTTCCGTTGATTTTCTGCTTAGACAATAGACAATTCCGGAACTTCCTTTATGGTTTTCAATGAAATCAAGGATTCGCTCAAACCGCTCGATACCTGGCAGAACATTCAGGCTCAGATTTGGACGATTAAAAGAAGCGATTATAATTTCGGGTTGATTTAGCTTTAACTGGTTTACGATATCATCCCGGGTAATTTTATCTGCCGTTGCTGTCAGGGCAATTACGGGAACGCCGGTAAATTGATCCCTCAATGTGGACAATTTACTGTATTCAGGCCTGAAATCATGTCCCCAGCTAGAAATGCAATGAGCCTCATCAATCGCAATCAGAGAAATGTTCTGTTGCTTTATATATTGTATGAAATTTTGAGACAATAGTTTTTCTGGTGCCACATAGAGCAATTTCAATTCGCCAGTATCAATCTTCTTATGCACAAGCTCCGCTTGTTTTGCTGTAATTGTACTATTGATAAAATCTGCCTGAATTCCATTGGACTTTAATGAATCCACCTGGTCCTTCATCAGTGCGATCAGGGGAGAAACCACGATTGTTAAACCTTCAAATATTAGGGCTGGAATCTGGAAATTTATGGACTTTCCGCTTCCGGTTGGCATAATTGTCAATACATCTTTCTTTGCCAGTACGTGATCGATCACCTGAGCCTGATCCGGACGAAAAGAAGGGTATCCGAAGTGTTTTTTTAATAGTTGCAGGGGAAGTTTATCGTTCATCAGAAAGAGCGTTAATGTATTTTAAAGTCCTAACATACTATAAATTTTTATTATAGTTCGGGAGGCTGAAAAATTCTATTGTACAAAAAATGGAAAAAATGAGGAAAGAAAGTTCAATAAGAAATGAGATAAAAATTAAGTGCAAATCATCTAAAAGAAAAAGCCCGGATCAATTTAAGAATCCGGGCTTATATTTTGAATTTTAATTTCTGTCAATGCAATTCAGGTCTTCAAATGCAATATGCAACCTTTCTGCCATTGATACTTCTCCTTTTCTTACCCAAACTCTAGGGTCGTATTTGCTCTTATTGGGTTTGTCATCTCCTTCAGGATTTCCGATCTGGCCTTGAAGATATGCCTCATTTTGCTGGTAGTGTTTTCTTACACCATCCCAGAATGCCCATTGTGTATCTGTATCGATATTCATTTTGATAACGCCATAACTGATACCTTCCCGAATTTCTTCTCTTGATGATCCGGATCCACCATGGAAAACAAAATCCACTGGTTTTTCAGCTGTATTGTATTTTTTCTGTATAAACTTTTGAGAATTCAGAAGGATCTTAGGGGTTAAAACCACATTTCCAGGTTTGTAAACACCGTGTACGTTTCCGAAGGAAGCCGCAATAGTGAATTTGTCAGAGATCTTTTTCAATTCTTCATATGCGAAGGCGACATCTTCTGGTTGAGTATAAAGCAGGCTATTGTCAATGCTGGTATTATCCACGCCGTCTTCTTCTCCACCGGTAACACCCAGTTCAATTTCCAGGGTCATTCCAATTTTATCCATTCTTTCCATATACATGGCACAAGTTTCAATGTTCTCGTTCAGCGGTTCTGCTGACAGGTCGATCATATGAGAGCTAAATAATGGTATACCATATTTTTCATAATGTTCTTCACCTGCTTTTAGCATTCCATCAATCCACGGTAAAAGTTTTTTTGCTGCATGATCAGTATGTAGGATCACAGGAACACCATAGAATTTTGCCATTTGGTGAACGTGCATGGCGCCGGCTATGGAACCCTGAATTCCAGCCTGTTGATTTTCATTACTAATGGATTTTCCGGCATAAAATACGGCGCCGCCATTTGAATATTGAATGATCACAGGTGAATTGGCTTTGGCTGCCGCTTCCATAACGGCATTTGTAGAATGGGACCCGATAGCGTTTACAGCGGGCATTGCAAACTCATTTTCCTTTGCAAGTTTGAATATTTTCTGTACATCATCGCCGGTTACCACTCCGGGTTTTACATGGTCAAATATTTTGTTAGACATGAGAAATATGTTTTGTGTAAGATTTAATGTATTCAAAGATACGACTATTCGTGTATTGTATAAAACGGGATTATCAAAAAAAATGTTCTGAAATCGTGAATTGAGTTAAAATTAATTTAAATAAATGTGAATTGATGACAATAAGGAACTGAAATGAATCTAAAGCTATTCATTAAATAGCAAGGTCAAATTGAAATATTGGATATCTTGCCATCGTTTTACCAACAGCTTAAAATGTGCAGATGAGATTTATTGTTTTCTTTTATATTTTCCTGGGTTCTTTCGGTGTCGTCCTTGGTCAGGATTATGAAATGATCGATTCAATACGGGTAAATGGACAGGTTTTTTCAGCGATGGTAGAAAACGGAGATACACTGATCCTTGCCAGATTGGATGATGTAAAACTCACATCGATGAGGTCCTTCAACTCTAGAGAGGAATACCTGACCTATTTGAAATACAAAAGGTATGCGGCTAAGGTCTATCCATATGCTTTGGATGCTGTAAGTATTCTTAAAAAAGTGGAAGAGAGAACGGAGGGAATGAAGCGTTATAAAAGAAAAAAGTACATAAAACACACTTATAAACAACTGGAGCATAACTTTAAAACACAACTTAAAGGCTTATCCAAAACCCAGGGAAAAATCCTGGTTAAAATGATAGAAAAAGAGATGGATGACAGCTTTTATAACATTATTAAAGCCAGACGAAGCGGCTTTACTGCGGCTTACTGGAACCAATTCGGAAAACTATTCGGATATGACCTTAAAAGAGGTTATGTTATCGGGGATGATAAGATTATGGATGCTGTGTTAAAAGATTTTGATGTTTCTTACAATAAGGACTTTGGGGGTCAGATACTTTCCAAATAACCACAAAATTTTGTCAAATCCCGATTTGCTTTGTAAATTTATGCTTAGTTGGTAAACAACAACGAAAATTGAAATTTCTATAATGGACAGATATAATAACCCAGACCTCGTTTTACCCTCGTCGGAATCAATTTCAGGAAAAGTGGGCTGGAAGAGCCCATCAAACATAGCTCTTGTCAAATATTGGGGCAAATATGGCAATCAACTTCCCTTAAACCCATCAATTAGTTTTACTTTAAGTCAGGCTTATACACAAAGCATGATCGAGTACAGCCTGAAGGACCAGCCTTCTGAAAAACCGGAGCTGGATTTTTATTTTGAGGGAAAACTCAATCCCAAATTTTCGAAACGAGTTAAAATTTATCTGGATTCATTGTTGGAAATATTCCCATTCCTGAAGCAACTGAAGCTCACGATAAATACGGATAATTCTTTCCCCCATAGCTCAGGGATCGCCTCCTCAGCATCCAGTATGAGTGCACTTGCACTTTGTTTATGTTCGATGGAAAAACAATTATTCGGTACGCTGGATGATAAAGATGAATTTATGCAAAAAGCGTCTTTCGTTGCCAGATTGGGTAGTGGAAGTGCATCCAGATCTATTTATCCAAAACTTGCTTTGTGGGGAGAATCGCCTGATTTTCCTGAAGCATCAAATTTATATGCGATTCCTACAAAAGCGGTACTTCATGATAAATTCAGAAGGTTCCGGGATGATATTCTGATCGTTAGCCGGGAAGCAAAGAGTATTTCATCCAGTGACGGTCATATGATAATGAGCCGGCACCGGTTTAAGGAACCCAGGATCAGCCAGGCTAAAAAAAGGCTGCATTTTTTGTTGAAGGCATTGAAAGAAGGTAATTATCAGAGATTTGGAGAAATTGTCGAAAAAGAAGCATTAACGCTTCATGGAATGATGATGACTGCGACACCTGCATATTTATTAATGGAACCCAATACCCTTAAAATCATTCAGGAGATTCAGAATTTCAGAAACAGGACCGGCTTACCGGTATTTTTTAGTTTGGACGCTGGCCCCAATGTTCATATGCTGTATCCTAAATCCGTAGAGGAAAAGGTGAAAGTATTTGTAGATGATCGTCTTGTCAAACTTTGCAAGAACGGTGAATACATTAAGGATTATCTCGGTAGTGGTCCGATGGAACTTGATTTTAATTGATTTTCGACTATATCCAGAATCTGGCGGGCAATGATCTGCTCATCAAACAGGCGGATTGCTTTAGCTCTCCCATACTGACCCATTTTCATTCTTTCTTCAACACTTAGAAGTATCATTTTCTCCATTGCTTCAGCCAGTTGATTTATGGATCCGGCAGGAACCAAAAAACCATTTTTATTCTCTTCCACGGCATCCCGGCAACCGGGAACGTCTGTGGCGATCAGAGGTTTTTCCATCGCCATTCCTTCCAAAAGGATTTTTGGGAGCCCCTCTCTGTACGAAGGCAGGACGATGGATGTTGATCTGCTGATATATGATTTTATATTATTTTTATAACCCTTGTATTTTATCCTGGGGTTTTCTGTCCAGCTGATCAATTCCTCTTCCTGTATTGCGGAGGGATTTTTATGATCTATCTTTCCTACGATCCAGAATTGAACATGCTTATATTTTTCAAGTACGAGCTCTGCGGCTTTAATGAACTCAATAATTCCCTTATCGTACAGTAATCGCCCGATGAATGAAATAATCAATGTTTTCTCTTGGATATTTTTCGGGCTTCTGTTCAATTTGAATTTTGCCAGATCGACCCCACAGCCATTTACATGTATGCCCTGGTCTGACTTCAGGATCTTTAATTCCCGGAACAGGGCCAGGTCATGTGAATTTTCGAAAATGATCTGCTTTTGAAAAGGTGCTACCAGCCTGTATAATACAATGGTTATTTTATTTATGAGACCTTTGTGAATGAAGGCGTATCCTAAACCAGTAACCACCGCAATAGAGGGTATCTTTAATAAAGCAGCGGCAAGTCCTCCAAAAATATTTGGTTTGACTGTATAGTGGAGAATGATATCCGGTCGTATCTTTTTGTAGATTTTCATAAACTCCATAGTCAATTTGATATCCTTTACTGGATTGGAGCTTTTTCTGTCAAGTTCGTGTAATGGGATATGTGTAACTGATGGATAATCTTCGATATATTTTATGTACTGATCAACCTTTGAAACAACATAGATCCTGTAATCATTTTTCATCAGTATTGAGAGAACATTTAACCTGAAATTGAAAATGTTCCAGCTGATGTTTGCAACGATGATTATTGTTTTTTTATGTGTGTCTGATTGTTTGATCTGCCCTAAAATATTTCAACAAATGTAAATCAATTGGTTTATTTATCTCCTTTTATATTCACTTTAATAGTTGACCGGCAAACAAAGTAATTTTCTGTAATACCGGCGTTTTTTGATTATAACACCAATCGTAATCTGATATGGCGATTATTAAATTAATTACTTCTCCCGGGTCGAAAATGTAATATCCAGAGGAATTATTTTAGTTGACGGATCAACGATAAATATTGCTGATTAATAATTTTCTGATCAAATTTTTCCTCTGCCATTTTTCTGCTCATTCTCCCCATTGTCATTCTTTGTTCAACAGAAAGCAAGATCATTTTTTCCATTTGTGCGGACAAGGATTCTACATCTTTATTATTACAAAGAAGTCCATTTGTTTTTTCCCCGTTTTTGATAGTCTCTCTGCATCCGGGGACGTCTGTTACAATAATCGGTTTTGCCATTGCCATCGCTTCTAAAATGGTTTTAGGCATGCCTTCCCTGTAAGACGGTAGTACGACCACATCTGCTGCTGCAATGAAAGGTCGGACATCATCGCTTCCTTTTACCAAAATGATCCTGGTATTTCCATGCAGCCAAGCATCCACTTCACTTTGTGTGTATGTACCAGGATTGTTGTTGTCTATTCGGCCAACGATAACAAGTTTTGATTTTTTATAATTTTCAGAGATCTGATCAAAAGCGCCGATAAGTTCATCAAGTCCCTTATCCTTCAATAATCTGCCTATGAATAGAAATTCGACCCGGTCGTCTGAATGCTGAATGTTTTGTGGAAAAAAGTACTCCGTGTTGACCCCGGATCCATTTATAATGCTTGTTTTATCTTTCCTTACCCATTTTTGTTCAACGAATAAACCGTGGTCGTCGCTGTTTTGAAAAACGACAAGGCTGGTTTTTTTCAACGATAATTTATAGAGTTTTTTGATGATGCCTCCTGCTATGGTTTTGGATGTGAAGGTATAACCGAGACCAGTAATGGTAGCAATCGACTTTTTATTTGCCCAGGCTGCAGCCAGACTTCCGTAAATATTTGGTTTTGGTGTATACAATAACACCAGAAAAGATCTTGACCTAAGGAAACGAAAAAAGAGCTCAAAAGTAAAAAACAAATCAATAAGTGGGTTTTTACCTTTTCTTGAAAGACATTTTAACTCGATTATCTGGCATCGTGGATCAATTAGCTTTGAATCGTCATCTCCGGTCGGAACATAAATTTCCACATTGAATCCATTAGCGAGTAACAATGATATCAGGTCCTCCCTGTAATTGATGATATTCCAGGCGGCATTAACGACGATAGCTATGGTTTTTTTCTCTTGCTCCAAATTAGTTTTGTGTTACTTTTTTATACAATTCAAAATGTTTGTCAAGCATGATATCCGTACTGAAATTTGCTTTGATATGATCATAAAACAAATCTGCTTTTTTAAGTGCCTGATCATAACTCACCATCGTTTCCTCCATTGCATCAACAAAATTTCCGGGTGCTGAAAGATAGGCCAGCTTTTCATTCAGGAAAGACGGAATACTTCCAACAGGCGTGCAGATCACCGGTAATTTATTAACACCGGCCTCAAGAATTGCCAGAGGCATTCCTTCCCATAAAGAGGGCATGATAAACACATGAGCTTTTTGGCATAAAGTTTCCACATCATCCCTGAATCCAAGTAATTTTATCTCACCTTCCAATTGATTGCTTTGGATGCTTTTTTCCAGTTCATCATATAATGTTCCGGTTCCGGCAATTAATATTTGAAATTGATGATTTCGTTTTTTAAGCAAATTGGCCATTTCAATTAAGGCAATGTGGTTTTTCATTTTCTCCAAACGCCCTGTTGCCAAAAAGGTGAATACATCAAATTTTGGCGGTTTAATTTTGTTGTTTTCAGTCACAATTCCATTGGCGATACAGATATAGTTTTTCTTGTGAAAATACCTTTTTTGTTGGGGTGAAAACAAAATGTCAGTATACCGGAATGGTTTTAAAACAAAGAGGATCCATTCCCGAAGCCGACGTCCAAAATAACTGTTGTGTGGGGTGAAAATGACTTTTCCGGGAAAAGCAAAGAGCTTGAGCAGGGCTGCAATGATCAGTGCATGCGTCATATGTGTATGGATCAAATCATAGTTGTTCTGCTTCAATATGCGATTCAGCCTTATGAATGAATGTAAGAATGAAGCCGGATTGCGTTTCATTTGAAGGCTAATGACTGGTATTCCGTCAGCTTTGAACATAGCCATCATGCCATCTATTTCGGATATTCCAATAACATGTTGTTCCAGATCAATTGAATTGTTCAGGTGGCAAAGGTCATAAACAACTCTTTCAGCGCCTCCTTTTCCGAGACCGGTTATAAGATGTAATACCTTAATTTTCCTCATGCATTAATTTTGTAATGTTGGCAGCCACATTTGACCAGGAAAATTCAGTGCGCATCATTATATTGTTTTTTTTGATTTGCTGATGTAATTCTTTATCGTTTTTCAACATTTTTATCATTTTAACATATTGAGCCGGATCACTATAGGAATCTATTACAAAGCCATTGATTTGCTCCTTAATTATCTTTTTTATTCCTCCGGCTGGAGAACAAATTATGGGCAATCCACAACTCATGGCCTCTAAGATAGAGGTAGATGTTCCTTCTTTTTCAGATGTAAGTAAATAAATGTGTGCCTTGCACAGAATATCAGCTATTTTTCCACTTTTTTGGAATCCGGCAAATTTCAGGTTGCTTAAACTTAAAGAATTGGCCAAATCCTTCAGCCTGGATTCCTCCGTTCCGTTCCCTATAATTATAAATGAACAATCTGGCAATTCTGCTGCAATCTGGATCACCAGGTCCAAATTTTTCACCTTTTCAAGATTGGCTACGGTCACTATGGTAAAATCCGGGAATGGTTCAGCCGGGCAGTCTTGTAAAAAAACACGTTGAATACCGCTTGGCTGAAAAATTGTGGGTCTTTTGTCCTTTACCTTCTGGTAACTTTCGTACCCGGTACAAAATATCAGATCCGTTTTTTTGAGCAGGTGAAACAAAAGTTGTTTTTTTATTCCCTGGTAATGTTCAATTTGTCCGTGAATCGAAAAAACGATCTTTCGGGCGCTTGTTAATCTTTTTATGATACCCATAAATACCAGATTGCTCCAGTCACCATGGATATGTAATATATCAACTTGGACCTTTTTGAAGAGTAGGACAAAGATGAGGCTGAAATTAAACAGGATTATCCAAAGAAACCTTGGTGAAAGGTCCATGATTTTTAATCGCGGTAACAATTTTAGATCATTGCTATTTATTTTATCACCGCTATTAAATGCCATTCTGACCTGATGACCATTTTGTTGTTGATAATGGGTCAATTCCTGGATATGAATTTCCATTCCACCTGCATTTGGTGGCAACTTGGGATATATCCTAAGAATTTTCATAGTTCATTTCAGTTAGTTCACTTCTGTAGGTATGAAATACTGTTTCCCAGGAATAATTTTTTTTCACATCAATAAATGCTGCTTTCGCAATCCGTTCCCTTGATTCAGGATCTTTTGCCAGTTCCTTTATTGCCAAAATGAATGCCTGTGCGTCGTTTACTGTTGTCAACAGACCATTCTCACCGCTCTTAATTATACCGGCAATCGATCCGGCATTTGAAGAGATTATGGGCATTTGAAGTGCCATTGCTTCCAATATACTCCTTGGCATACCTTCGGAAACAGAATATTGAATATAAAAGTCTGCTTCGATAATGCGTTTTGCCATCGTCTTTTGATCCAGCCGATCTGTCAATTCAACTCGGTTGCCAGCTCCGAGAGAATCAATTAGTTTCAGATAATCAGGCTTTAACTTGCCACCACCGATCAAACTTAGTTTAAAGTTCAGCTCGGAACGGCACAGCATAATTATCAGTTTTTCATAATTTTTCGCGGGAACAAAGCTACCAACTGAAACTAAATGAATGGTGTCTCCAATCGCAAAATCTTTTTTCCTTTCATTAAAAAGGGAGAGGTCTACCCGGTTGGGAATTTCCACTACATTATCAACAAAACTAAAGGCCGCCAGTTTTTCAGTCATTTTGCTGTTCAGAGAGCGGATTTTATGTGCGTGTTTATAGACCGCCCGTATCATTAAAGAAAGAGGAATATGCCAGATCTTCTCTTTTGCCAGTATCCTGAAGTATTCCTCACCATGAATTTCCACCATATAAGGAATTCTGAAAAGTTTACTGGCCAGCAGGGCATAGATGCCTCCAAAAATTGCTGATTGTACCAATAAACCATCGATTTTATACCTTGGGATCAACCAAAAAAGAGACAATCCGGAGATAAAAAAGGATCTGTTGCGATTGCCGATTTTTGGCAAGAGGTGTAAATGGATATTATTTTCTTTTGAGTAGCAGGATTTGTTGGTTTTGGATCTTGCCAAAACATGATAGGCTTCAAAAGCAATCGATAATTCCTTCCAGATTTTTTTTGTCGGATGTTCAATTGTCAGAGGAGGGAATTGATTAGCTGATATGTGTAAAACCCTTTTCATATATCGGGAAATAATTTAGCAATATACATATCTGCTACAATGTTTGTATCATAATTCAGTGATCGGTTTCTGTTTTCTGCTGCCAGTGTTTTTTGCATTTCCAGGTCATCATATAGTTCGATTAATTTTTCAGCAAATCCATCCCGGTCCGCAATATCGACCATGTATTCCATTTGTTTTTCTCCAAGAACGTCAGAGATTCCACCGGCATTGGTGCTTACGACCGGTAAAGCACAAGCCATCGCTTCAAGCAGGGTTCTTGGAAAGCCTTCAGCTGCGGTGGGCTGCATAAAGAGATCCGCCATCTTATAGTATTTTTCTATGTTTGCGTTGGGTTGATTCCCTAAAAACCGGACCTTGTCTGCATAGTTTTTTGTTTTGACCTTCTTTTGAATTTCATCTTTTTCCGGACCATCTCCGATCAAAATGAAAAGTGGCTGACCTGAAGTTACTTTTTCAAAGAAAAGATCAAAGACATGAGGAAGGTAAAATCCATTTTTTCGAACGGGTGAAAATCTATGAATAAATAGAATTATTTTTTGATCCGGGTTGATTCCGGTGAACTTTTTTTCCTCTGCTTTTTCCTTTGCATCATAAATTGAAAATCTTGCTGTATCGATATCATTATATAAGATCAGGATCTTATCAGAAGGCACTTTCCAAACATTGTGGTAATAATCAGCCATTGATTCCGGTCCAGTGACGAGGTGATGAATACCGGATTTAATGAATTTAAAAAACAGAATTTCCCTAAACCAATATTTTAGTTTTTTATACCCCACTTCCATTGTTAGATAATGCTCCATTGCGCCCTGTCCGCTCTTCCAGTAATATATCTTTTGACTGGTGTACAAGGAGGTGATAATTGAAAGTAAAGCGGCTATCCGGCTGATGCGGATAAATATTTTTGAGTATCCTTTTTTTTGTAACTGAATCAATGTGCGGATCAATGCCTTAATCCGGCCGGTTCTGAAATTAGGTAGTGTGTATAGCTGAATGTTTTTTGATTTGAATGTTGGCAGGTCTTCGCATTTTTCAATGATCAGTGCGATATCAATCCCCTTTTCAGCTATTTTTTCCAATAGATTTATGATGTGGTAAAAATGCGAACTGCTATTCGCTGAATAGTGATTTAGTATGTAGATCAATTTTTCTTTCTCGTCTTTCATCCTATAGCTGCAGGTTTTTCTCCGTTATAATTGTTTTCTTTTCAGCAAAGATGAGGTATAACATCTGGAATACGGTAGCAGAAATAAAACTGATCACTATTACATTTAAAGAAAAAGATTCTTTGATCAGAATAAAGCCTAAATAATTGACCGAAACAATCAAAAGGAATAGGATATAGGCAATAATAATTTCTTTGTTTTTGTATTTAAGCAAAAAGTAAGCCCTTGACTTTATAAAAAAGATATACGGATAGATCAATAAACTGTAGACCAGAAGGTAGATAAGGTAGAATTCACCGGTGAGGTATTTCATATAGATCAGACCAATGGCTAAAAGTAGTAATTGTCCAATAAAGGCTATTTTGAATGCATTGGCAAAAAAGGATCTTTCATATAGTTTATTAGTCAGCTTATTTACAAACAAGGCTTCAATGGATCTTAGCAATCCTGAGATAAACTGATAAACCTTCATTAACAAAGCATAGATACCAATGATTTCATTTCCGAGAATTGGTTGGAAAATGAGGATGATAATATTTGAACTGAGCCTTTGTAAGCCAACACTGAGGTAAAAACCGGAAAGCAGTTTCTTCTCGGACCAGATCAATAAATAAGTTTTTTTGAAATACAGCAAGCTCTTAAGAAGTAAGTTGCTTTTTGAAAACAACAGGTAAAGAAATATTAACAATCTTGACAGAACAAGGATCGACAATAAATTGAAAAAACTATGTTCTTTTACAAACAGGAAGTACAAAACAATTAATACAACTTTAAGTATGGCTATCAGGAATAAGATTTTAAAATACTTCTGCAGTTTATTTTCTGCTTGTAAACTAATGTCAAAATAGCTTTGAAAACAAGTGGTCCATCCATACAGAAAAAATAACCACAATGGAATTGATATGGTTTGATAAAAGACCAGTGAGAGGATGAGAAGTAAAATGCTTGAAATAAGGTAAAATGCAGTTAATATGTACTTGAACTCCGGGTCTTCCTGGTACCTTATGATGGAAAAATTTGTTGGAATAATGAGATAAACCAGACTGAAGATACCTACGATTGACCCCAGGTAAGCCAGGTCGCCAAAAACGTCTATTCCAAATATTTTTACAATAAGAATATTTGAAAAGAAGTTGATCGCAGCGGAAGCGGTGTTCCAGATTGACAGATCAAAGAGTTTCTTCAGGATACTTTTCAATTTGCAATATTTTAAGTTTCTCGTTCATTCCTACAATACTAACGACCAGCAGGAGAAGAAAAGAAGAAGGCAAAAACCAATTGGCAGATAGCGTTGTCAAAATAAACACGATCAGCCATATTCTGGATGCAAGGTTTAAATGATATGCATCGGACAAACGATCTTCAAATTTAATAAAAGTTGAACCAATGATCTTGACCAGGAACCAAATGAAGAAAATTAGTCCGACCAAACCGGACTCAGCCGCAATCTGGAGAAATGGATTGAAAGTATAACTCATGATTATCCTGGCGGAACCATCAAATTTCTTGCCTTCCCCAACTTCAATAAATTTTGGTTTATATTTATTAATTACGGATTTCCCATAATTGCCATACCCATATCCGAAAACGGGTCTTTCACGGATCATTTCGTAAGCAACCTGGAAAGAAAGTAATCTGAGACTGGCAGATTTTTCATTTGTGTTTTCAGAAAGATTACTCAAGCGCTGGAAAATCCCAAAATCTTTATAAGAATTATAAAAAACAATGCTGGTGCTAAGTATAATCAACATCAATCCAGAAACGATATATAGGTTTAATTTTGTTTTTTTCATCGCAAAAACCAAGTATGCGATCACCAAAATGACAATTGTAAAACTTGCTCCAAGGCTTCCGGTAAAGAGGATCGCAAAAGCATAGAGAATTAATTGTAAATATCTTTTGCTGATCAATGCTTCGAAAAGGAAAAAAGTAAGAAAGACACTAACCTCATCATCCATTATTCCAAAGGCCCTTGGCACGTCTGATTCAGGGTTGAAAACCTCAAAGCCACTAAATAAAAAAGGACTGAAATAGGAAATGATCACCAGTATGGCATTTGCAAGTGCGAAATACCGGAGATGTCGGAAAAAAACCAGCAGTTGTTTATTTGAATATGTATTGATCCGGATGAACAGAATGATATTGAGCATCAGTTGGATGTGGAGATTTACAGATAAAGCACTGATGAAGTTTGAGGGGTTGATCAGTAATACCAACAAGGTTGAGAACAGCAAAAAGGAACTCAAAATTATCAGATATTTTGGTATTTTATGATTTTTGTCAAAGTGGACCAAGACAAGAATATTGACAAAAAGCAGTGCAACTTTTACCACCAGGGAAGGCCGAATCTCCAGACCATTACCCAGTTCCAGAATAAAATTGAATATTCCGGTTCCGTTTTCCAATAACAGAACCCAGTAGAATACAATTAGTAGTAAAAGTCTGCCCAATATTAATTATTTAAAGTAATCTCTATACCATTTATAGGATAGTTGTAATCCTTGTTTCAAATCGATTTCCGGGATGTAGCTCAATATGTTTCTGCCTTTACTGATGTCTGCCAAGCTATGAGGAATATCACCAACTCTCTCAGGGCCATGTACCGCAATAATATCTGCATCAACCGTTTCGCAAATATAATCCCAAAGTTCAATCAGGCTGGTTCTTTCTCCGCAAGCCACATTGAATATTTCATTTATTGCTTTTTCATTTTGGGTAAACAAGGCCAGCACGTTTGCATTTATAACATTTTGAACATAAGTAAAATCTCTGCTATGGCTTCCATCCCCATTGATCGTTGCCGCTTTGCCCGACAAGGCCGCTTTAAAAAAGAGTGGAATTACAGCCGCAAAATCACCATTTGGGTTTTGTCTTGGCCCAAAAACATTAAAATATCTAAGTCCAATAAATTCTGTATCATATAAATCACCAAAAACACTTGCAAATAATTCCATCGTATATTTTGTGATTGCATAAGGAGACAGCAGTTTGCCATTTGTGTTTTCAGATTTTGGGAGACCGGTACTATCTCCGTATTTGGATGAAGAGGCTGCATATACGACCCTGCTGATTCCGGTTTCCCGGGCAGCGGTAAAAACATTAACGGTGCCAGTTATATTGACGGTTGTGCTGGAAATCGGATCTTTGATGGACCGGGGAACACTTCCTAAAGCTGCCTGATGACTGATGAGTTGCATGTCTTTGCATGCCTCTAAACAAACATTATAGTCTCTTACATCACCTTCCAAAAATTGAAATGCAGGGTTGGTTTCAAAGTTCTTAATGTTATTATAGTTACTTGTTGCAAAATTATCCAGAACACGAACAATGCCGATTCTGGGGTCTTTTAACAGGTATTCCACCAGGTTTGATCCAATAAATCCTGCACCTCCGGTAACTAAAACATTTTTTTTCATTTAAATCACTCTTGTTTGATTTTCCGGTCTATTATAATTTCAATTTTCCGGTTTCAGCCGCAAATAGTGTTGCTGAATAATTCCTCAAACATCCGAATAAATTACCAATTGAAGGGATGTTTGGCTAAAGGTAGTTTTGCAAAAGGATGGAAATCTCCCTTTAAGCCAATCGGTTCTATATGTCTGATGTCATGAACGGTCTGAATCGCCTTTTTTGCTTCATGTAATCTGAATCCATTTCCGTTTAAAATTTCATTATAACTTTTAGTGTGTAGTTCGGTAAATCCACCGCTGAATTCAAAAACCTCGTCTTCAATGGTAATTGACCGAAAAGTCCTCATGCCCTGATCCCGGATCTCTTCCGGAATGGTATCATAATTAATACTCAGGAACCAACGCACTCTTGCACGTTCTAATTCCAGATAACCGGCAGCTCTGTCATGTGTGTGAAGATGAACAATGTTCTCCTGGACATCTCCAAATAAATAGGTTAACATATCAAAGAAGTGAACGCCGATATTAGTTGCTATTCCTCCGGATTTGGTAATGTTTCCTTTCCAACTGGTATAATACCAATGGCCTCTGGATGTCAGATAAGCAAGATCTACGTCATAGATCTTATCTTTTGGTCCATTTTCAATTTTCTTCTTTAGTTCAATCACGGAAGGATGTAGACGTAATTGAAGTATATTGTATATGTTTTTTCCGGTTTCTTTTTCGATTTCCTGCAATGCATCCAGGTTCCATGGATTCAAAACGATCGGTTTTTCACAAATTACATCTGCCTGTTGCCTTAGCCCAAACCGGATATGTGCATCATGAAGGTAATTGGGCGTGCAAATACTTACATAGTCCAGTTTTTTACCCTTGTATTTTAGTTTTTCAGCATGCCGGTCGAAGCGTTCAAATTCAGTAAAAAAATCAGCATTCGGGAAGTAACTATCCAGTACTCCCACAGAATCAAATGGGTCATAAGCACAAACCAGATGATTGTTAGTCTCTTTGATTGCTTTAAGATGTCTTGGAGCTATATAACCAGCAACTCCCATTAAGGCAAAATTCTTCATGTTATTTTTTTGTTACCTCATTATTATTTAACTCGTACAATTCTCCGGACTCTTCACAATAAGCTTGGCCATTTTCATTGAATGAAAGCCGATGCCCAAATTCACTCATCCAGCCGATGTGTTTCGCAGGATTACCAACAACCAATGCATAGGCGGGAACATATTTGGTTACAACAGCACCAGCTCCGATAAAGGCATAATTGCCGATATCATTTCCGCAAACTATAGTGGCATTCGCTCCGATGGTGGCACCTTTGCCAACCCGGGTCATTGCGTATTCACTTTTTCGGATAACAGCACTTCTTGGGTTGATCACATTGGTAAAAACCATGGAAGGACCCAAAAAAACATCATCATCGCAAATTACCCCGGTGTAAATGGAAACGTTATTCTGCACTTTTACATTGTTACCCAATATTACTTGAGGGGAAACAACAACATTTTGACCAATATTACAATTTTCTCCAATCTTTGATCCCTGCATAATGTGTGAAAAGTGCCAGATCTTAGTCCCATTACCAATCAGGCAATTTTCATCAATAACCGCCGTTTCATGTGCGAAAAAATCCTCCTTACTCATAGACACTTCAATTGTTAACTCTTAAAAAAGTCCTTTACGGTATTGCTTATTACAGTTAATATCTCGTCATTCATTTCTGTATGGATGGGTAGTGAAATAACCTCCTTACACAACAGATCTGTAACCGGTAAGAAATTAACGGCTCCTGCCAGATGGGCAAATGCTTCCTGCTCATATAAAGGCACAGGATAATATACATTATGTGGAATGTTATGGTCACTCAGATATTTTCTTAATGCCTCCCTTTTATTTCCGGTTATACGCATTGTGTATTGATGGAAAACGTGGGTGGAATTATTATCCCTCACGGGAATCTGAATATTTTCAATGTTTTTAAATGCCTCATCATAATGAGCAGCAGCTATATTTCGGCTGGTAGCATAATCGTCAAGGTATTTCAGTTTAACATCCAGAATTGCCGCCTGAATTGAATCCAGTCTTGAATTTACTCCGATCAATCCGTGGTAGTATCGTTCCGTCTGGCCATGGTTGGCAATGATCCTTAGTTTTTCAGCCAGCGAATCGTTATTTGTGAAAATGGCCCCACCATCTCCGAAACAACCCAGGTTTTTTGCAGGGAAAAAGGAAGTTGTCCCAATATCACCTATCGTTCCAGCCTTTTGTGTTGATCCGTCTGAAAAATGGTAATTTGCTCCAATTGCCTGAGCATTATCTTCCACAACAAATATCCCTTTTTCTGCAGCGATTTTCATGATCGGTTCCATGTCTGCGGATTGACCAAATAAATGAACAGGTACGACGGCTTTGGTTCTCGCTGTTATGGCTGCTTCAAAAAGTTCAGCTGTCAGGTTATAAGTATTCGGGTCAACATCCACCATGATCGGCGTCAAGCCAAGCAGGGCAATTACTTCTGCTGTCGCTACATAAGTAAATGCGGGCACGATAACTTCATCTCCTTGCTTCAGATCCAGCGCCATCAATGCGATCTGCAAAGCATCTGTACCATTCGCACAAGGAATAACATGAGCAACATTCAGATATTTTTCCAGGTTTTTAGCAAATTGAGCAACCTGAGGACCATTGATATATGCTGAAGATTCTACAGTTTGAATGATGGCATCATCAAGTTCATTTTTTATCTTTTTATATTGACCGATCAGGTCAACCATTTGTAAATTCATGGATATATTATTTCTTTTTATTGATTAGTCAAAGATACGAGTTAAGCAATCAGGAAATCGGTTTTCTACCTACACTGTTGTAATAAAAACCTGCATTTTTCATCTGATTACAATCATATATATTCCTGCCGTCAAAAATAGCCGCCCGCCTCATCAGTTTCTTCATTTTTTTGAAATCCGGCGACTTGAATAAGGTCCACTCTGTGATGATAGCCAATGCATCAGCTTCCTGAAGTGCTTCATATGGATCATGACAATACTGAATACGATCTCCCATTAATTTTTTAAAATTATCCATTGCTTCTGGATCAAAAGCATGAATCTCAGCTCCTTTTTCCAATAATTTTTCTATGATCTCAAATGCCGGCGCCTCCCTTACATCATCCGTGTCTGGTTTAAATGAAAGCCCCCAGACAGCTATTTTTTTACCACTTAGGTCTTCATCAAAATATTGGATGATCTTATTTGTGAAGTATTGTTTCTGCAATTTGTTTACCTCGATTACGGACCTTAAGATCTTAAAATCATATTCAGAAACCTGAGCTGTATTGTTTAAAGCCTGAACATCCTTAGGAAAACAGGATCCGCCGTAACCTACGCCCGGATATAAAAATTTATTTCCGATCCTTTCATCTGTTCCGATTCCTTTTCTGATCATATCCACATTGGTCCCCAGAATTTCACTCAGATTGGCAATTTCATTCATGAAACTGATCTTTAAAGCTAAAAATGAGTTTGCTGCGTATTTTGTCAATTCTGCACTTCGCTCATCCATAACAAGAATCGGACTGTTTTCATTTTGAAAAGGCTTATAAAGCTCTTTAAGGGTTTTGATCGCTTTTTCAGAATTCGTTCCAATGACCACTCGTTCCGGTTTTAAAAAATCTTCTACTGCTTTTCCTTCCCTTAGAAATTCAGGATTGGATACCACATCAAATAAATGATCCGGAAGTTCAGCCGACAAGATCTCTCTCACCTTTTCAGCGGTGCCGACAGGAACCGTGCTTTTGTTGATTATGATCGTGTAATGATCGATGTATTGAATGATTTGTTTTGAAACTTTCAAAACATAAGAAAGGTCTGCTGCCCCATCTCCACCCTGAGGAGTCGGAAGCGCTAAAAAAATAACTTTTGCAGAAGCGACAGCCTCCTCGATATCCGTCGTGAAAAACAATCTGTTTTGCTTTATGTTTCTTTTAAGCAAAATCTCCAGACCCGGTTCATAAATTGGGACCTGGCCACTCTTCATCATGGCTACTTTGTCTGCATCCACATCCATACAGTAAACCTGGTTGCCGGTTTCTGCAAGGCATGTGCCTGTGACAAGCCCGACATATCCGGTTCCAATAACAGCTATATTCATTTTTGTATTTTCAAGTTATTATATGTCAATCGATAATAAATCTGTTTTTTGCCTCCATCACACATAAATTTGAAACAGGTTTTTAAACAGATTTCTGATTAAATAATTTAACGTAAAATTACTAAACTATGTATCTAAAGATGCATTATAAGTTCTTTTTAAAACAATAAATGGGAAATTTTGGATTATCCGGAAAGGGCATCCTGAAAGAATTTTCTGATAAAGAAAATTACAGTTGAAAGGGACGCCCCCAACAAAAGGCCCAAGATGGCTTGTTTTAACCAGGAATCTTTGATCACATCCAGGGGTATGACGGGTCTGTCGATTATCTGAACATAAGGGGTGGTGTTCTTGACAGCAAAATCTGCAATTTCAAGGTTTTTAATACTTTCGCCTAAGGCAATGCTTATAAATTGAATTTCCTTATTCAATCTTTTTTGATCAATTTTTGATGTATTTGAATACCGGCCCATCCAGCTGTCTTCCATCGATGCAAGTTGATTCTCTCTTTTCTCAAGTATATTGCGGAGAGAGTCTGTTTTTATTTTTAAAATCTTAAAAGTGGATTTTTGCTTCTCTATAGATTTTTCAACATAAAATGAACTCAATTCATCAAAAAGGCTATTGGTTAATTGTATGGAAAGGTCTTGTTCAAGGGATTCAACACTTAAATTTAATATTCTGGATTCGGCACTGAAACCATTATGCATCAGGCCATCATTGCCATCCTGATTTCCTGCAATGCTCGCATAAAGCTTTTTCAATGCTTTAAAATCTGTTTCTGTGAATTTTGATAGATCAGAATGCTGAAATTTGAAGTTTTGAAGAGAATCATCCGTTTTTGCCCAAAATTTATAACCCGGCTGATAATTCCATTCTTTTAATGTATCCAGATAGTTTATCAGGTGGTTTGCAAAGAAGTCCTCGGTATCATTTATCAAAACCTTATCCAGCAAGACCTTTTCGATGATCCTTCGTGATTTTGAAAGTTCAAGTACTCTGGCAATATTGCTTTTACCTTTATTTTCAATGCCAAATGTTCCCAACATACCACTGATGGAACCCAGAGGATTGCCACTGTCTTCATTGATCATAAAGCTCAGGTCAGCCTTGTAGATCGGTTTTTGAAAAAGAGCTTCGGTTGTCAGCATGATCATTGAAATGACTGAAATCAAAGCAATATACTTCCAGTTGCGCGGGATTAACATAAAATATTCTTTCGTCTTAACGATCAGATCCCTCAACGTGATTTCCCCTTTATTGTCCTTCATAAATCTCTTGACTTGTAATATCAACATTCAGTTCTGGTATGCCGGATTCCTGAATTAATTTCAAATATATCAATAGTCCGTAAATTATTTGTTGATTATCAATCAAAAGCTTGTTGATTTCATAAATGGTACAAATAAATTGTCGATCCAAAGAATGGATCACACCTTAAAATCGAGTAGGTAATTCTGGATATATTTATTGAACTTTTCCTGCTCGTTGAAATGGAAGCGGATGTCCACAGGTAAGACATAAATAGCTAAGTTGTTTTCCAGAATATACTGTCTGTGTAAATCCAGCCGTGTTGCATCTTTTTCTGTCGTCAAAATAATCTTGTTTTCAGCTTTAATCTGGTCGAAATGTCTTTTGATCTGAGACAATTCATGTGCAGAAAAAACGTGATGATCCACATATTCCATCGTGTCCAGATAGTCTACTTTTTCATTCAGGTATTGGAGCAAATAACTGGAGGATGCAATAGCAGAAACAAGGACCACATGTAAGTTTTCATTCAATTCAATTGTTTTGCCTGCATCGTACATATAATAAGGCCTGTAATAATGATATTGTGAGAAGAAAACTGTCTGCCGGGATAGTGGATTGATCTTTTGCAGAAATTTTTCCCGGTCATTTTCATTCATTTTTTCAGGGCATTTACTAACTACGATCACATCTGCTCTTTTATAGGCACTTCTCCATTCCCTTAAATTACCACTGGGCAGGAAAAAGTCTGAAGAAAATGGATTGTCAAAAGTGGTAAGTAAAATATTCAGTCCGGGCATAACCGCCCGGTGCTGGTAAGCATCATCAAGCAAAATAGCCTGGGTTTCTGGTTTTTTCATCAAAATGGCAGGAATACCTTCAGATCGGGAGACGTGTACATAAACACCAATATCGTTGTATTTTCTTTTATATAGGAGAGGTTCATCACCTACGGAATGAACATTGTCATTCAACTGAACGGCCTTGAATCCTTTTGTATTTCGCTTGTATCCGCGACTCAAGACAGCGACGTTGATATAGGGACTTAATAATCGTATCAGATACTCCGTGTGTGGTGTTTTTCCGGATCCGCCAACAGTCAGGTTCCCGATATTGATAACAGGGATGTTGAAACTGGTGGAATCCAGAAATTTCAGATCATACAGAGAATTGAAAAGGAATGATAAAAAACCATATACAATGGAAAAAGGGAGTAATAATATTTTTAAAAGAATATTCTGAACCATAATAATCACAAGGTATGTGCCTTACAAAGGAAAACAATAATATCCGAATCCTGGTAATTATAAAAAGATATTGAATCATAATTAACGCATAATTTCGTGCCCTACCGGACATGTCAGGCATTTTTTGTTCGAGCAGAACTCCTTTTTTAACTCCAATAAACCCTGGCTGTCCAGGGCTGATTTTACCGGCATGTCATAATTTTTCCATTCCCGCATGATCCGGTTGTTTTCGAACGGCAATGCCTCCAATAAGTCTATTGCCCTGCGGGTATATTCTTCGTTATCTTTTGCTTTTCCATAATAATGCAGAAAGGGCACCACAACGTTGATCATCAGGTTTTCTTTAAATCGTTCGCTCGTTTTTTTAATCTGAGCCTTACTTTTTTTATCAAATAAATAATGATCATCCCAATATGGTCCGGCAGTTGCATCAAAAATTTTCCGCAGATCCGTAAGGGCTATTTTTTCCCTGATAATATCAAAAAAAGAGGCTGTGTTATAAATCAACGAGGAAAGCTGTGAAATCCGGATAGTCGGGAAAGCACTTGGTCGCATGCGCATCAATTTAAAGCTGGATCCTGGAACGGGTGTCAACGAATATTTACTCAATTGAAACCAGTATCTTTTCTGTAAGTTAAGGTAATATTCATCCTGGCTATTCCCGTTGAGCATACCGGCCTGACCAAAAAGCAAAGCTTCGAGGTACAGGGGATTTGATTTTTCTTTTTGTAGCAGGGACGGAGCAATTGATTTTGCCAGAGATTCGAATGCATCTGAATTTACGTTTGACCCAAAATACCGGAACAACATGATCAGAAAACTATATTCCCAGTGAAAATTTGTGAAGGTCAATAATCTCTGAATATAGAGGGATTTTGCCTCCAATCTGCTTATGGCAGCCTTCTCAATAGCTTGTATTTTTGATAAATCTGAGACCGAATGAATAATACGTTCACAGGGTATCCAGCTTTGTTGATTCTGGAGAAGCGTATATTTGCTCAGTTCATTTTTATTGATTCGTTTTTTGAGCTCAAGGCATGGAATTGTATTTCCATCAATATCCTTTATTATTACATCTTCTTCCAAAACGACGTGAAGAATTACATTGCGATAAGCAGGATCAAACTGGTGTTTGTGTTTTATCCAATCAGAAGATAGCACATGTATCTCTAAGTTTCCTGCCCAGACAAAACCATCAAGTCCTATTTTTGCATTGAAAAAATCAGGTCCTGAATCCGTATTCAGGTAACCAAAATCCAATATTTGAATTAGCTGACCATTGGTGGACCGTAGTTCTGTCAGTTCAAATTTCTTTGATTGCCATATGTAGTGAAGAAAGTCTTCTTTGATCATTGCAGCAGCTTTGCAGGGTGGTTGAATATTTCAAATGTAGAAATAATATTTCCAAAAAATTGAAGATTTCAGCTCTATCCCAACTGCTGCAATAATGTTTCTCAGGAATGTGGAAAAATTGATCAGATCGCGTTAAAAATCTAGTTTTGCAAGCTTTTTATGTAATTCATTTGTTTGCATAAGTGCCGCGGAACCATACCAGGGGTGAAGTTCCATCGTCAAAGAACCAGCCTGGATGGCAGGATCCGTCTTAGTTAATGCTTCGGCTTCCTCAATAGTTTTTACATCAAAAATATAGATACCCCGGATGTTCCCATCATCCAAAAACGGACCGGCCAGAATCAGTTTGCCTTCTTGAGCCAGTTTGTTTATGTTGTCCATGTGTGCCCGTTGCAATTGGGCACGGACCAGGGAGTCTTGCGACCTGTATGGACCGGCTTTTAAAAAGGCCATGACGTATTTTTTCATACCATAGTCATCTGCCCCAAACTTGTCTGCCAGTTTCTGGTCAAACCCCGTTGTGCTTTCCAGTGTACCTTCAAGTTTTTCTGATGGATGCTGATCTTTGCCGCTGCAGGCATTCAACAGTAAAAATAATGGTAATAATGCCACTAATCTGAGTATCGGGAACTGCATCATGGTTTATGTTATTTTGCTTCAGAGAAAGCTTTTTTTTCAAATACTTTAAAGGTGTAATCATAAGGATTCTTTTCATCCTTTGTATGCTTTTTTTCAAACACAAGATTCCACTCAGACCAGTTTAATTCAGGGAAATACACATCTCCTTCAACTTCCAGGTCGATCTCAGTTAAATAAAGTCTTTGCCAGTAAGCTTTGCTTTGTTCATAGATCGTTCCGCCACCAATGATAAAAGCCTCACTTTCCTTATTGGTTTTTGCTACATCCAGTGCTTCTTCCACAGAGTAGACGACCTCACAATTTGAACAGGCAAATGCTTTGTTGCGGGTTACGATTACATTCGTTCTCTTTGGTAAGGGTCTGCCGATTGCTTCAAAATTCTTTCGACCAAGAATAATGTGGTGGCCCTGTGTTGTCTTTTTGAAGTACGCAAGATCAGCGGGTAAATGCCAGGGCATATCATTATCCTTTCCGATGACATTATTTTTGGCTACTGCTACTATACTGGATATTATCATTTACTCAAAATTATCAAAAGCGAACATAAAGAATTGCTTTTAACAAATCAAAGAATTTACCTAGGATTGCAAAAATAACTTGTCAGGGAGATTGAATTGTTTCTTTACTCTATGCTGTCTTTTCCGATCAGATCCATTTTTAACATACGCGTTTCGAGCCATTGTCTGTTTGGATTGATCTCTTTATTCAGGTATTTTTCCACCAGGAGACTGGCGATCGGTGCAGCGATATCTCCACCCGAACCTGCATTTTCAACGTATACGGCAATAGCGATCTTAGGATTTTCCTTAGGTGCAAATGCAAAAAAGACAGAGTGGTTTTCCCCGTGTGCGTTCTGAGAGGTACCTGTTTTTCCACAAATGGAAATGCCGGGAATATAGGCTGAGGTGGCAGTTCCTTTTGAAATCACCCTTTCCATCCCGTCTATAACAGGGTCAAAATGAATAGGATCAATCCGAACCGTGTGTTTTGTAGTGAATTTAGGGTCCAGCGCTTTGCTTGGATAGAATTCTCTGATCAAATGTGGTGTGTAAAAATAACCCCTGTTGGCAATAATAGCAGCCAGGTTGGCCATCTGAACAGTTGTTAATTCAACTTCACCCTGCCCGATTCCAATAGACATAATATAGGTAGATCGCCAATTTGCATTTTGACTTCTGTAAAGCCAGTTGTAATACTCGCTGTCTGGAATGAAACCCACATTTTCATTGGAGAGTCCGATCCCAAGTCTGTCTCCGAGCCCAAAATCATACAGATAATTGACCAGCGTGTCCAGTCCTCTTCCCGGATTGGAAAAGCCATATTTTTCAATAACATCCCGTGCTAATTGAAAGAAATAGGAATTGCATGAATATTGCAGACCGATCGAAATATTATAAGGCGTTGAATGCTCATGGCAACCATAATAAAAGGTATTGTATTTTGTCTTATAAACATAAGCTCCCGGACAATAGATCGTTCGGCTGGGATAGGTTACGCCAAGTTGCAGTGCGATCAGACTCATGATCGGTTTGAAAATGGATCCCGGGGGATAACGGGCCAAAATAGCACGATTGATCAGTGGCTTATTAATTGAATCATTCAATAACCTTCTGAATGCTTTGGTCCTGTTTGCTTTGATCGAAAGGTCATTTGGTGAATAGAATGGGGCACTGACCATGCTAAGGATCTCACCTGTTGCAGGTTCAATCGCAACGATCGCACCTCTTTTATTGTGCATTAGAAGTTCTCCGTATTCCTGAAGGGCCAGATCAATACTTGAGGTTATATCGAAACCCGCTCTTGCAGAAGAATCCATTAGTCCGGCATTGTAGTTGGATACAATTTTACCGAGCTTATCCCTCAAAACGTATTTGACTCCTTTAGCACCACGGAGATCTGCCTCATAATTGCCTTCAATTCCATTGTTGCCGATGTAGTCTCCGGGACTATAAATATCTAAGGAATCCTCTATGGTTTTTCTGTTCACTTCACTGATATAACCCAAAAGATGTGCGGCGCTATTGTGCGCGCTTGTTCTTACGTTTCTGACCTTTGGATAAAACCCTGGAAAATCATACAGGTGTTCTTCAAACCTTGAGAAAATGGGTTGGGATATTCTGGATTGAAATAAATACGGTACGGATTTGCTATAGCGGATATTTCTCCAGTCTTTATCAATCTGGTCAATAAATTTCTCCTTTGTAATGCCTAATAATTCACAGAACAAAGTTGTATCCATATTGACAGAGAGTTCATTATAGACAACTTCCAGTTCATAAACAGGTTCGTTGAAAACCAATAGTTCCTTATTTCTGTCATAGATCAATCCCCTTGCAGGAAGCAGTTCAATTTTTCGAAGTACGGCCTGCTTAACTTTTGATTGGTACGATGTATCAAAAACCTGTAACTGAGCAGCCCTTATTGTTAAGATGATAGCACCCGCCAAAAAAACAAACTGTATAATCTTATATCTGGACTGATCTGAATTCACCTGCCTTATTTAGGATTCAAAATTAATATATACACCAGTAATATTATCTGAGAAAAGATAAAGCTAAAGATAGTTTTTAAGATGATTTCAAAAAAATAAACAAATGAAAAGGCCTCTAGTGAAAAATAGACCAACAGATGAATGAATAATAAAATACTGGTATAAATGATAAACCAGCTGAATCCATATTTATGAGCAGTTGGAGAACTGTCTGTCGTGTACCCTTCCACCGGCTCCAGAAATTTTAAAATATATTTTTTGATAAAGCTTGTAAATAACAGAGCTGCGGTATGGAGTCCGGGCGAATCATAGAACATATCAATGCCCAGTCCAAAAATAAATGCGATCAACAACTGAACACTTCGGCTGATCTTGATTGGTAAGAGTAAGATGAATAATGGATAAATGAAAAGAAAAATATAGTGGAATTCCTCCCATGAGATATTGACTCTCTTCAGGACCAAAACCTGGAGAATAAAAATGATCAGGAAACGCCTGATTATTGCTATATTAAATGATCCCATCATTGATCAGATTCCATTTCAAGTTGCAAATCTTTCAGTTTATAATTGATAACATAGACATGTTCAAGATTTCCGATCCTGTTATTTAAATCCACCACAATTTCAAAATAATTATCCCCCTCAGGAAGTCTTATTTCGATTATTTTTCCTATTTCAATACCTCCAGGGAAAATGGTGGAATATCCGCTGGTAATGACGGTGTCACCCTTACTTACCTTAGCATGTTTTGGAATGTGTTTCAGTATCACAAAACGTTCATCATAAGGTTCCCACTTGAGATCCCCAAAATAATTTTTGTTTTTTATCTTAGCACTTATCTGTAATTGTGTATTTATGAGAGGAACGATGCTTGCAAAATCAGAATTTACTTTTCTAACTACGCCAACTATTCCTTTTTCAGCGATGACCCCCATGCCATCCTTGATTCCCCAATTAGTTCCCTTATCAATCGTCATCCGGTTGTTTCTCAAATGAAGGGTCATATTGCAGATAGAAGCAGGTATGAGCTCATATTTATTTAGGCTGGTATCCTCAACTGAATTATATTCATAATTTTCAGGGACATAATTAAATCTGTTGGATAAAATGCGGGCATTTTCCTGTAAAATGCTGTCGTTAATGGTTTTAAGATTAAAATAATCCACCCCATCATCGTATTTATCCAGTATTTTCCCGGAAAAAAGATTGGAGGAATAAAGGAAGATCTCTTTTTGCTTATTGTTATAGTTGACGATTAGGAAAAAGCTAATCACCTCAAGTAATATAAACAGAACCAGAGCTCCGTATTTACTAAAAAGCAAAAGTAGATTACGCATACTTTAGTTGAGCGTTTTACAAATTTTTCCTGTCCATAAGGAAGGAAAACTTATCTGTATTTTTGAGTGCTATACCGGTTCCCCGGACAACAGCTCTTAATGGGTCATCTGCGACCTGAACATTTAATTTAGTCTTCTTTGACAGTCTAACATCCAAACCTCTAAGCAAAGCACCTCCACCTGTCAAGTATATTCCTCTTCTATAAATATCAGAAGCAAGTTCCGGCGGTGTTTCTTCAAGGACTTTCAGAATGGCTATTTCAATTTTACTCAAAGAATCGTCCAGTGCCATGGAAACCTCTGCGTGACCGACTTCCACTTGTCTTGGAATTCCGGTTATCAGGTCCCGTCCGTTGATCGCGATCGGGTCTGGTGCTTCGGCGATGTCAGGTATGGCTGCCCCAACGGCAATTTTTATCTTCTCAGCCGTACGTTCACCAACGAGTAAATTATATTTTTTCTTCATGAAATCTACAATGTCACTTGTAAATACATCCCCGGCTATTCTGATGGATTGATCTGCAACAATACCTGAAAGTGCGATCACGGCGATTTCAGTTGTTCCACCACCTATATCTATGACCATATTCCCTTCTGCTGCCTCAACATCCAGTCCGATTCCCAAAGCAGCTGCCATTGGTTCGTGGATCAGGTAGGTTTCTTTTGAATCAACATGGTCCGCTGAATCAAATACAGCTCTTTTTTCCACTTCTGTAATACCTGAAGGAATACAAATTACAATCTTTAGATGCGTAAAAAATCTTTTACGGTCATCGATCATATTGATCATACCCTGAATCATCGCTTCGGCAGCCTGAAAATCAGCGATCACCCCATCTTTCAAAGGTCGAACCGTTTTTAGGTTTGGATGTGTCTTTTCGTGCATTTGCATCGCCTTGTTACCAACAGCGACCACCTCCTTCGTCGGGATATTAATAGCAACAATCGATGGTTCCTCTACAAGAACTTTACCGTCCTGAATAATCAGGGTATTTGCTGTGCCTAAATCAATAGCCAGTTCCTGCGTAAAAAAACTAAATAACCCCATTGAATTTATATATTAATTCTATTTGTTTATGAAACTTACGATATTCAACTGCATATATCATACCTGTTTTGCAAAAAACGTTAAAATTATTGAAAAAGGTATAAGTTTTAGTTTAAAACAATCATTATAAAGCACAATTGGATTGATTTATTAAAAGAAAGATCGTTAAGAAATTTATTTGCCAACAATAACTTCAAAAAAGTCGTCCTTGTTCAAGTATTTTCTGGCCAGCTCCCGAAGGGTAAAAGAATCAATATTTTGTATTTGTAGCATAAAGTATTTAAAGAATTCTTCTGATTGAGCATGATTGGCTACCAGGCGTAATAATTCAACTGAATTAAATGGCCCATTCATTAAATTCAGCAAATTTCCGTTGATGTAATTCTTCACCAAAATGAGTTCATCATCAGGTACGAGTTCTGCCTTTAGCAAATCAAATTCCTTGTGAATCTCAGACAAAGTCAAGGCCACATTTTCATTATCTACTTCTGCTCCGATCATCAGGTAGCCATCCAGCCATAACATGTCCAAAGTTGAATAGATGTCATAAGTCAAGCCCTTTTCTTCCCGGAGGTTTGTCATCAGTCTCGAGCCAAAAAATCCCCCCAAGATCGTATTTAACACATAAATTCCCGGATAATCAGGATGGGAACGGTCAAAGATCTTCCTTCCCAGTCTGATGGACGTTTGATATTTTTGCTGGCCCGTCAACCGAATCCTTTGTTCAGAAGATGCTTCTGAAGGCAAAACCGGCTTTTTCAGGTCTTTTCTGTATGGGATCCCCCCGAAGGAGTTTTCGATGAGCTTGATCGTTCCGGGATCAATCCTTCCTGCCAGAATGATACTTTGTGGTCCGATTCCGATATTATCATCAAAATGTTTATGCAAATTTCCGATGTTCAAATTTTTGATCGTCTCTTCATCAGAATTATAACCATAGGCATGATCCTTTCCAAACAGCGCTTCTGTTAGTGCCCGGTATGCCAAAATATCATTTTTAGCAAGATCAATCGCCAGCCTGCGGGCATTCACATGGATGTAGTTATTTAATTCACCTTCAGAGAAATTTGGCAAAGTAAGGATCTCTGTAAGGTAGGGAAGTAAGTTTTCCAGGTGTTTATTCAGGCTATAGAGTTCTACCCGGGCAAAATCCATTCCGCCCATCGTGTTCAGACTGGAACCATAGAAATCTATCGTATGTGCTATTTTTTCTGAACTAAACGACTTCGTTCCTTCCTTAAGCTGATTGGCGCAGGCTCTTGCAACTCCCTGTTGGGATTCAAAGACCCTTCCGGCTTTAAAACTTATCTCCGCCTTCATTACATCATACTCATCTGAATGGATAATGTAAACAGGAATACCATTTTTTAATTCGATCTTATAATACGCTGGAAAACTGATCGATTTGAATGGTTTTATTTTTGGTATATCTTTTGTGCTGTATTTCATACTGTGGCGCAAAATTACAAAAGAAATTCTGTTATTTCTATCATTATTTTAACAAGCTATTTTGCTGCTTTGTAATAATTAAACTTCAAATGAGGCGATTATTAACGGAAAGCATTAATTTTACCCAATAAAAAAATATTTTATGAGATTTAGTGTGTCTTCAACAGATTTATTGAGAAAGTTACAAATAGCAGGTGGAGCTATAGATTCCAATCCCGTTCAGCCTCTTCTTGAAGATTTTCTGTTTAAATTGGATGGTAATAATTTAGTGGTTTCCGCCACTAACCTGGAAACTTCAATCATTCTGGAACAGGATGTAACGGGTGAAGCAAACGGAGCCGTAGCGGTACCGGCAAAAATTTTGATGGATACACTGAAAGGTTTACCAGAACAACCGATCACATTTAATTCAGAAGAGGACAATAACTGGATTGAAATTACATCTGCTTTTGGTAAATATAAACTGGCAGGAGATGATCCTACAGATTTTCCTCCGATCCCGGATATGGATCCAGAGAATTCTTTGGTTATCAATAGTCACATTCTTGTACGAGCGATCAATAATACGATCATCGCAGCAAGTGACGACGAATTGCGTTTATCCATGACGGGGGTTTATTTCCAGATTGATTATAACAAGATCGTATTTGTTGCAACGGATGCACATAAACTGGTGAAATATACGTACAGCGGCATTAATGTTGATTTCACAAAATCATTCATCGTGCCTAAAAAAGGATTGAGTCTTTTGAAAAATGGCTTACAGGGCGATCACGAAGTCAACTTGTCTTTTACCGATGATAATGTCTTTTTTGAATACGATAATGTCCGTATTATTTGCAGGCTTATCGATGCAAAATTTCCGAATTACAATATGGTGATTCCGGTTGATAATCCAAATGAACTGTTGATCGGTAAAAAAGACATTCAGAATTCGCTCAAAAGAATCTCTATCTACTCCAATAAGAGCACAAATCAGGTTGTATTTAATTTGAATGAATCAAGTTTGACCATGTCTGCACAGGATCTTGATTTTTCAAATGAAGCGACAGAGCAGTTGCCATGCAAATATGTAGGTGAACCGATGACAATTGGGTTTAATGCGAAGTTTTTCCTGGAGTTATTGCAAATTCTACAGGTTCCTGAGATCAGACTGGAATTGTCTGATCCGACAAAAGCATGTTTGTTATTACCTGACGAAAATAAAGAGAACGAAGACCTGATGATGCTGGTAATGCCGGTGATGATGGGGAATTAATGAAATTCAATAAACCAAAATGAAAATAGGTCTGTATTTTGGTTCCTTCAATCCTGTTCATGCAGGACATATGATTATTGCTAACCACCTGATCAATTTTACCGATATTGATCAGGTCTGGATGGTGGTTTCTCCCCAAAGTCCTTTTAAAAAACAATCCAACCTGGCCGATGAATATGACAGATTGCACCTGGTCGAACTTGCGATCGGGGACAACCCGAATATCAAAAGCAGTAATATTGAGTTCCAACTGCCCGTTCCCAGTTACACCATCGATACCCTGACCTATCTGAGAGAATTATTTCCGGAAGAATCCTTTTCATTGATAATGGGCAGCGATAACATTGCTGGCTTTCATAAATGGAAGAATTATGAAATGATCCTTGAGCATTATGATATTTTTATTTATCAAAGGCCAGGGAATGTGTCAGAAATGTATGCAGACCATGAAGGGGTTCATTACCTCGATGCTCCTTTACTGGACATCTCTTCCAGTTTTATCAGAAAATTGTGCAAAGAAGGTAAATCCATTCGTTACCTGGTGGTAGACAATGTCTACCGGTATATTACGGATTCAAGTATGTACAAATAACAGGAAAAAAGAGGGTGTTTTACCTTCTCCCAAAGGAATCTAAGATTGAAATAACAACCAGATCTGTGTAACAAGAAAAGTCACTAAAAACCCAAGTATGATAGGAATAAATGTTGAAATACTTGCCCATTTCACACTTTTTGTTTCCTTGTAAATGGTGTAAATTGTCGTTGAACAGGGATTGTGCAACAGGCTAAATAGCATCAGGTTGATCCCGGTCAAAAGTGTCCAGCCGCCCCCTTTCAGAATGGTCGCAGTATCATCCAGTGAATCCAGTTCAAACATAACCCCGGCGCCTTCACCCATATTTTCCATTCCAGTTCCCAGAAGTGTCAGCATCAGGATGGTTGGGATGACGATCTCATTGGCTGGAATGGCAACGATATATGCCAATAAAATTACACCATTCAAACCGAATAAAAGAGCAAAAGGATTGGACCAATCGATAAAATGTTGAGCCAGACTAATATCATTGATCTGAATATTTGCACTCAGCCAGATAACAATACCTGCCGGTACTGCAAAAATCACAGCCCGCCACAATATGATCAGCGTACGGTCTATGATCGAAGTATAAATGGTTTGCCAGAATCTTGGTGGTCTGTATGGCGGCAATTCTAGACTAAAACTTGAAGCCTCCCCTTTCAGTATCGTTTTGCTGAGACCCCAGCTGACTACCAGACTAAAAAATATGCCTAGCAATGCGATAAATACAACAGCTCCGGCTGATACGAGTCCCCCGAAATGAGCAGGGACTGCCGAACCAATGAAAATAGTGGCGATCAGGATTTGCGTGGGCCAACGGCCATTGCAAAGTGAAAAATTATTGGTAATAATTGCGATCAGCCTTTCTCTCGGGCTGTCGATCACTCGCGTGGCAACCACGCCGGCAGCATTGCATCCAAAGCCCATTGCCATTGTTAAGGCTTGTTTGCCATGAGCACCTGCTTTTCTGAATAGATTGTCCATGTTGAAAGCGACCCGGGGCAAATACCCAAAATCTTCAAGCAAGGTGAATAAGGGAAAAAATATCGCCATAGGAGGCAACATGACACTAACTACCCAGGCTACTGTAAGGTAAATTCCATCTATTAAAAGCCCGTCCAGCCACCAGGGCAATCCTGCCATTTCAGATAATGATTTCAAACCCGGATGTACCGTATCTAAAAACAAGGAAGCAAGCAATTGGGATGGAACATTCGCTCCAGCAATCGTTAGCCAGAATACAAAAGACAACAGAAGGAACATGATCGGAAAGCCCAGCCATCTGCTGGTTACGATCTCATCCAGTTTTTTATCAAAGACGGATCCGGATCGTTCACCAGAAATACTAACGGAATTAGCAGAAATTCGTTTTGCTTCCTCAAAAACAGTTTCCAGATAGTGATCGTAACTATTCTCGCCCAGATCCCATCTTTTTTCCTGGATCAGGGATAGCAGATTCGATGCGCTATTGGCCTCGTTTTTTTGAATTTCTTCTGTTTTTAAATGATCGTTCGTTTCTGGCATATATTTATATTGTCAGTGTTCCCAGTTTTCCTTCCTGTAATGCATTTGTAATACTCTCATCCCCTTCAAGCAGGCGCAATGCAATCCATTTTTCATTGGGAAGGTCCGGATAATTGCTTTTGATCATGCTTGCAATTTCATTGATCGCTTTTTCAAGGTCTTTGTTTTTTTGCTTGATCTTCAAAGGTTGGCAAATGTATTTCCCGGTTGCCACTTCTTCTATTTTCTGTAACAATGCCTCGATGCCTTCTTTTGATCTGGCAGTGGTTGGCACGACCGGAATCCCCAGGTCTTTTGAAAGCGACCTGACATCTATTTTTATGTTGTGCCTTTCGGCTTCATCCATCAGATTCAGACACAAGACCACCCGGTTTGTGATTTCGAGAATCTGTAATACCAGATTAAGGTTGCGCTGCAACCTGGTAGCATCCACAACGATGACAGTCACGTCTGGCTGGGCAAAAAGTATAAAATCTCTGGCCACCTGTTCGTCCGTACTGGTTGAAAGAAGGGAATAAGTGCCAGGAAGATCGACAATTTTGAAGCTATTTTCCCCAAACTTAAATGCGCCTTCGGCTCTTGCCACGGTTTTTCCGGGCCAATTGCCAGTATGCTGTTTGAGTCCGGTCAAAGTGTTGAAAACTGTACTTTTTCCCGTATTTGGATTGCCTGCCAAAGCAACGACAAAATCGAAGCTGGACATATCAATCCCGAGTTTGATCAGGTTGTCCTCATGGTGTACAGGACAATTTTCACAGGGATTGTTTGACATATTCTTCAGTTAGGGGTTCAACAAATATATAAGCAGCGTGTTGTTCACGAAGCGCAATCAGAGTGTTTAATATCCGGTAAGCCCTTGTTTTTTTACTAACGCTTTCGAGGGCTACCTCTACTTCAGTACCAGGAACAATTCCCAGATCCATTAATCTTCTTTTCTGCTGTTTTCTGCAGGCGGGTGATATGCCAATAATTTTAACTTTCCCGCCTCTTTTTACATTACTCAGCAAGTATTTAGTGTCTTTTTTGAATTTATTGGAAGAGCGCCTTTTGACCGTTACGTTTGCGGCAAAAATTGGTGCCAGGACCATTTCTTCACCATTGAATTCGAATATGATTTTTTCGGGCGAATTCTCAACCATTCTTAACTCCATTCCGGGAAACAACTCTTGTGCAAGCAACTGCAGGTATATCGTTTTGGGTTCATCTTCAATGTGAATGATCTTTGCTACCTCACCTGGTTTCAGGTCGTTCATGGGTATACCGATAAAATCGGGAATATCACCAGTTGAACTTGGAATCGGATCTCCATGAGGATCAACTACGGGGTTTCCAATTTTTGAAGCCAGTTCATTTGCTTCCTGCAAACTCATTTTATGTTCTCTTTTATCTGCCTTGTGGTGCCAGTCTTTTTCAGAGACACTGGTTTCATCTGCCAGATACCGTTCCCAGATCCTGTGTATTCTTATCACTCTCAGGGCGTAAGATCTGCCCTCCTCAGTTAAAACGATATCATTTTTATCTGAGGCATTGATCAGGCCGAGCGATTCTAGTTTAGGAATCAGGCGGGTGACTTTGTCAATGGAAAGGTTAAGTGATCCGGCAACAGCATGCATGGGTGAAGCCAGGCTTTTGTACTCGTTGTCGAACAAAAACTTAAGCGTATCCTCAATGACAACCCGGTTTTTTATTCTGTTAAATCTCTTTTTAATAGCTAAGATTCCGTTTTCCGGAAAAAACAGAAATGAAAGGATTGCAATTGTACCCAAAACAAGCAAAATAGATACTAACGGAGTCAAAATTGAGTATGATTTAGTTTCATACAATATAAGTATTTACCAGCTAATTTTGTTTAAGAACTTCCAATAAATTAAAAGTTTAAGCAATTGGAAAAATTTGTCATTAAAATTTGGTTAAAAGCCCTAATTGGAAGAAAAATGGAGCAATTTTCATCTTATAACAAATACAAAAGAATGCAGTATGTCTTTTTATAGTATGTTGAAATTAAGGAAGCAATTATCTTTCAAAAGGTTAAATATGCATATTTTTCTTATCTAATTCATACGCATTTTATATTAGTTATGGGATTTGGTTAGTTTATCAAAAGTCCTTAATTTCAGCCCTCTTTGATAATTATTGTTAAATTTAAAACATACTTTATATATGGCTTTCGACACTAAAAATATTAGAAATGTTGTTTTGCTTGGACACTCCGGGAGTGGTAAAACTTCCTTGTGTGAAGCAATGTTATTTGAGGCAAAAGAAATTGATAGAATTGGAAACATTGATGGAGGTTCTACCATATCTGATTTTACGAACATTGAGAAGGAAAAAGAAAACTCAATTTTCAGTACGATTATGCACGCCAACTGGAAAGATTCAAAGATCAATGTCATTGATACCCCGGGGTTAGATGATTTTGTCGGAGAAGTAATTTCATCTTTGAAGGTAGCAGATACAGCCCTTTTAACCGTAAATGCAAGTAATGGAGTCGAAGTAGGTACTGAGCTGGTATGGGAATATGTTGAGAAATTCAAGACACCGGCAATGTTTGTTATCAATCAGATTGATCATGACAAATCCAACTATAACAGCGCACTGGAACAAATAAAAGAACGCTTTGGTGCCAAAGCAAAAGCTATTCAGTTTCCTTTTAATGAAGGTGCAGGATTCAATAGTATAATTGATGCACTAAGGATGGTTATGTATGTATTCCCGGAAGGTGGAGGGAAGCCAGAAAAACAAGACATTCCTGAATCAGAAATGGGCAAAGCACAGGAGTTACATAACGAATTGGTAGAGATCGCAGCAGAGGTAGATGAAGGGCTGATGGAAAAATTCTTTGATGAAGGTAATTTGTCAGAAGAAGAATTAGCGGATGGATTGACAATTGCACTTGCAAATCAGGATTTCTATCCGGTTTTCATATCTTCTGCATTGAACAATATGGGTTCTGGCAGAATCATGGGTTTCATTAATGATATCGCACCTTCTCCGGCAGACACACCAGCATCAACGTTACAAAACGGTGGAACGATAGATGCAAATTCTGATGGTGAAACAGTAATGTTCATTTTCAAAACAATGTCAGAACCACAAGTGGGACTGGTATCTTATTTTAAGGTTTATTCAGGTTCTGTTAAGGCAGGAATGGATATTGTCAACCTGAAGAACAGAACAAGTGAGAGATTGAACCAGATCTTTATTTCTAACGGTAAAAACAGATTGCCGGTTGATGAATTAAAAGCAGGTGATATTGGAGTTACTGTTAAGTTGAAAAATTCACACACAAACAATACCTTAGGACCTAAGGATTCAGATCTGATTATTGAGCCTATTGATTTTCCGACTGGCAGAATTCAGGAAGCGTTGATTCCTCCAGGAAAAGCAGAGATGGAGAAATTGATGAAGGCTTTACATGGCATCGAAGAGGAAGATCCAACATTGAAATTGGAGATCAATCCTATTTTGAAGCAAACCATCATTCATGGTCAGGGACAATTACACCTTGATATTATTAAATACAGAATTGAAAAACTGAATGGTATTTCCATGGAGTTCACAAAGCCAAGGATTCCTTATCGTGAAACGATTACCAAAAAGATTGATGGAAGTTACCGACATAAAAAACAGACGGGTGGAGCTGGTCAATTTGCTGAAGTTCATATGAGGATCGAACCTTATTTTGAAGGTATGCCATCTCCGTCAGGACTGACTGTCAGAAATGAGGAAATGGAGGATTTACCATGGGGTGGAAAGCTATCTTTCCTTTGGTGTATCGTAGGGGGGTCAATCGATAAGAACTTCTCAAGTGCGATCAAAAAAGGTATCCTGCAGAAAATGGAAGAAGGACCACTTACCGGTTCCAATTGTCAGGACGTGAGGATTAGTGTTTATGATGGTAAAATGCACCAGGTTGACTCAAGTGATATGGCATTTATGATTGCTGCATCTTATGTTTTCAAGGATTCATTCCTGAAGGCAGCACCTCAGTTGCTCGAACCGATCTATGAGATCGAAGTTTTATGTCCTGAATCAGTAATGGGAGACGTAATGAGTGATCTTCAAACAAGGAGAGCGATCATTCAGGGTATGGATTCTGAAGGATTTTATCAGAAGATCATAGCAAGAGTACCATTGGCAGAATTGTATAAATATTCATCAACACTGCGAGCTTTGTCACAAGGTAGAGCTAAATTCAGTCAGGTATTTAAAGAATACAATCCTGTACCACACGACATTCAAAAAGATCTTATCAAGGAATATCATGATTCTTTAGATGAGGAATAGTTGAAAAATAATTCAACGACATATACAAAGGGGAGTTTCAATCGGAACTTCCCTTTTTTATTTATATCCTCTTTAGTTCCAAACACATACCTCCATCCCCAAAACTATCATCACCACAGTCAAATGCCTCCGGGTCATTGCCGAATTTTACTATAAATTCATGGAGTGCTTCGCTACTTGCGGTCAAAGTAATTGTGCCATCTCCATCTCCGTCAGTGTATAATTTTTGATGTTCCAGATCAATCTTTTTATCCTCGTATAATTCATTGAGCCAATCTTCACGAAACCACATTATCTCGAGGGCATCCGGCTTATTAATGATAACTTTTGCCAGAGAATGTACAGGAAGTGTGTGCATGGCAAACAGATCAAGTTCGGCCAGTGTTTCAAAATCAGGAAAAAAGTCCAGATAGGTATTTCCATTAACGGTAAAAAGAGTTACATCAAAATATGAAATTTTTCCATCTTCATTTGGAAAATTTACTTTGTAATAGTTATGTTGTTTTTTCCTTGGAATAATGGACTTTTCCGGCACTTCCTTTTTAAATTGCCAGGTAAGGGAATCCTCGTCGAGATAATCCCCGACTACACTTTCCATAAAGGTCACATCTTTACTTAAATAAAAGGGATTAAATGATTTGACAATACAGGCAGAAATTAAAAACCCTAAAAGGATGAGTGGTAAAAAAAACTTTAGTTTCATAACATTAGGTTTTAGTTAAGCTTCTCTATGTCAAACATAACGAGTTAACAAGCTCATTCAGTATTACATAAAATAAAAAAGGCCCCGTCAGGAGCCTTTTTTATTTGTTTTCTCGATTTTATTGGATGGTTATTTTTTGAACAGGAAACCCTTCGACCTGAAGGAAATAAATGCCTTGCCTTAAGCTTGAAACGTCAATTCTGTTTTCTGCAAATCCCTTTTGTACCTGCTTGCCTGTCAGATCCAATATTTCATATTTTGCTGATACGAGCTGGTTAAGGTAGATATTGTCATGAACAGGATTCGGGTAAGTCATTAAAGCTTTGGGGGCCAGAGTGATCCTCTCATTAAGAAGAATATCAGCCAGATCTACCTTGGTTGCGATCATAACTTCCTTTGACGGATCAGCCTGAAGGAATACCACGAATTCACAATTATCTTTTACATAATTATCTTCTAAAGAGAAATCAATATCCATACTATAGCTTGTTTCTGCACTGAAATCAAGCGGCGTACCACTTGCATTTGGAAACATATTCCTGCAAGAAAAATGTACCTGACTTTGGTTGAACCAGCTGTAATCAATATCGGATTCTGTCAATGCTGTATGCATCGTTTTTGCTTCACCATTGAAACCGGAATATTGTTCAACTGTAATTTCTGCCCGGTAATCATTTCCGGAAAGATGGAATACATTCAAATCTATTGAATACAATGCTTTTTTAGCTTTTCTTTGGAGGTAGTGTTCATGATAACCATCAAACAAACTACTGGTCGGACTTCCGCCCGCAATAGAAAGGGTACCATCAGCAAAACTGGTCGGATAACCAGTGATGCCATAATAATTTGAAGCACGGAGTGCAGAAGCCTCCGTATTGAAAGGGTCATCAGAGTTGAAATTATGGTATTTGATGATGATCACATTATCACCATTTTCAACCATATCAACGGCGCCCATGGCCGCTCCCGGACAATAGACACAGCCTGTACCGGTTCCAATTTCAAACAATACAAAATCACGGTCAATTCCTCCGGGTATATCAATAGTCACATCATTTGATCCATGAGAATATCCAAATCCAACAGTATGTGCCCGAACATTGTAAGTACCCTGACCCGGGTAAGGAATATCGGTATATTCTGTTCCCAGAATGGATGAATTGATGATCTCCTCATTACGTAGGAGAACATAATTATTTGGAATGCTTGAAGGTGCCACCCAGCTCAAATAAACTTCTGAATCATTTTGAATAGTCGCTGTAAGGTTTGAGGGTGCTTCTGGTGCCGTTTCTTTACTAAAAGAAAGATCATCTACATACATTCCGGATGAACCGCCTGTTGTATTTCCGTAAAAATTGACGGCATCCAGTTTTTTGAGTGTTCCTGCTCCGGAAGTACCTGTACTCCATTTCCAGGATACGATCTCTACATCATCCAGATAGAAAGTTGCAAAGTCATCGTCCAGATCAACGACGATGTTGGCATCCATCCAGGTATTGTATTCATAGGTGAAACTTGCAGCACTCGTTTTGCCGGCATCGACCAAACCCGCACCATTTGCATTAAAATACGTCTGAAAGGCCCATTGACTGGATCCACCGGCAAAATCCTGCAGCATATTGAAATAACCGATTCGGCCCGTTTCGATCAGAACCTTAAATTTAAATTTATATCTACCTTCTGTAAGATCATTAAATAATAATACGATATCATTATTGTTGCTTAAAGTCAGTGAATTTGGTGTTGAATTTGCAAATTTTTCAGAGATCAAAGCATCCTCGGACCCACCTGGAGAACTACTCCATGTATCCCATACACTTTGATTGTTTATAGTTTGAACGACCTTATCTCCGGCAGTAAAACCATCAAAATTCTCTTCTATTATAGTTGTTTGACCTATAATAATACATGCTGTTAAAAGCACGGACATGGTAAATAATAATCTTAGCTTCATTTTTATTTTATTTTATGCTGTAATTTAGCAAAAAAACAACTAGAATTATAAAATCCGGCCCAACAAAAATTCAAGCAATTAAATATATACCTTAGACAAAAACCTCACGTTAAAGTACAGTATTTAGGCTATTTTAGCATTTTAAAAAAATGAAGCTAATGGATTGGCAATCATATAAGAATGGATTCAGGTCCTATTTGTTGTTGGAACGATCTTTATCTGAAAACTCCATTCAGGCTTATTTGTCTGATGTAGAAAAGCTGGAAACATTCTTTTCGCAAAAATATCCGGATACAAGTCCTGATAAAGTAGATTTTAAACAGCTCAGGGATTTTATTTTATGGATCAATCAGTTGGGTATTGGTGAACGGTCGCAGGCAAGGATCATTTCGGGGATAAAGGCTTTTTACAGATATTTTATTCTGGAAGACATCATTACAGATGATCCGACGGAATTGCTTGAAGGCCCGAAATTAAACCGTAAAATACCAGATGTTCTCAGTTATTCTGAATTGGAAGAGATCTTTCTGAGTATTGACCTGAGTCATCCACAGGGACACAGAAACCGAGCTATTCTGGAAACATTATATGCTAGTGGCTTACGGGTTAGTGAATTGATTCACCTTAAGATCAGTAATTTTTTCCCGGATATTGGTTTTGTGAAAGTGATTGGGAAAAGCAATAAAGAAAGGATTGTTCCGATCGGTGGTGAAGCGATCAAATTTATTCAGATTTATTTGGAGACGGGCAGAAAACATATTTCAATCTCAAAAGGGTTTGAAAATTATGTGTTTTTGAACAGAAGGGGTAAAAGCCTTTCACGCGTGATGGTCTTTTATATAATCAAAGAAGCCGTTGAAAAAACGGGTATAAAGAAAAACATAAGCCCACACACTTTCAGGCATTCATTTGCGACGCATTTGGTTGAGGGCGGTGCAGATCTTCGGGCAGTTCAGGAAATGCTCGGTCATGAATCCATCACAACGACCGAAATCTATACACATCTGGACACTCAGTTCCTTAAAGACACCATTTTGAATTACCATCCGAGGAATATTAATTAAGTTTGTATTTATGAATTTCAGAGGCATAGTTAATTTTATTTTTTTGATGATTTTCCTGGTGCTGGGAATGGTGTCCTGCGCTAAGCAGGGTACCCTGTCTGGTGGCCCAAAAGATCTGGATCCGCCCAGATTGGATACGATAAAATCAGAAAGAAATTATCAGACCAATTATTTTCCGAAAACAATATTTCTATATTTCGATGAGTGGATTCAATTGAAAAACAGCTCGCAGATCCTGATTTCTCCCCCACTTCAAACAAATCCGGTGATCAAATCAAAAGGGAAATATGTGCAACTTATTTTTGATGAAAAAGAAGTTTTGCGAGACAGCACCACCTATTCCATCAATTTTGGAAGTGCGATAACTGATTTCACCGAAGCCAATCCAGTAACTAATTTTCAGTTTATCTTTTCAACAGGCGACAAGATTGATTCATTAAACCTGCAGGGAAAAGTCATTGATTCCTATACCAAAAAACCGGTGGATAAAGTCACTGTAATGCTTTATGATCTGGATATTGATTCCCTGGTCTATCAGGAGAAGCCGTATTATTTTTCAAAAACAGACAAAGAAGGGAATTTTATCATAAAACACATGAGAAAAGGCCTTTACAAATGTTTTGCATTGTTGGATGCAAACTATGATTTTTTATATAATCAGGAAACGGAACAAATTGGTTTTCTGGATTCTATGTTTTTGGTAAAACCTGATAGCTTCGTTCAAAAGATCTCTTTGGAATTGTTTTTACCCACGCCTAAAATATCCCTTGCTGATTTCTCCATGCCTGTCCGGGGAAAAATTAAAATCAAGACCAACAGAGATTTTGAAGATTTTAAGATTGAGTATTCAAACCGGCCGTATATTGAACAAGAGAATTTGGGAGATAGTGTTATTGTATGGTTTGAACCTAAAGTTGAATCCAATGATTCCATTTTTCTGGCCATAGAAACGGAGAGTCTGAAGGATACGATAATATTGAAAAGTAAAACATCAACCAATACAATGGGTCTGGTTAGATTTTCTTCATTCAAACAACGGAAGAAATCATTTATGGCAAGAGATTCACTGGGTTTGATTTTTAATCAGATCCTTAAGAATATTGATACTTCTTTCATGGATCTTATTCCGCTAAGCAAAAGGCCGGTTCTTGATTCTATAGATACCTTAAAGCCTCCTGTTATCCCAACGATTGATTTTGATTATGAGATCGATAGCTTGAATAAAAGACAAATGGTGATCCGGGCCAAATGGTCAGAGAATGAAAAGTACGAACTGGTAATGTATCCTGGTGCATTAGAGGGGTATTTCCAAACGACGAACGATACGATAAAGACTGAAATTGAAATGCTAACCATAGAAGATGTGGGTAGTATTATCTGTCGTTTTGATAGTTTGGATGAAAACAGTCAATATATCGTATTCCTCAAAATAAAAGATAAGATTATTCGAGAGCATGTGATCTCTAAACAAAAATCAAAGGAGCTTACCTACAAATATCTTGATCCAGGCAAATATTTACTGGAGATTATTGAGGATGTAAACATGAATGGTCGTTGGGATCCCGGAAATTATAATGAAAAAAGGCAATCAGAACGGAAACGGGTAGTTAGTTTAGAGGAGCTAAGGAAAAACTGGGACATTGAAACAGAAATAAAATGGGATGATAAATGATTTTGAGAACAGATAATCTGATCAAGGAGTACGGCAACCGAAAGGTGGTAAACGAAGTCTCCATTCAGGTGAAAAAGGGGGAAATAGTTGGTTTACTTGGACCCAATGGTGCAGGGAAAACCACGACGTTTTATATGGTCGTTGGTTTTATTAAACCGACATTGGGCAATGTATATCTTGATGATGAGATCATCACGGATCTTCCCATGTATAAAAGGGCCAGAAAGGGAATTGGTTATCTTCCGCAAGAAGCTTCCGTATTCCGAAAGATGAGTGTTGAAGACAATATTACGGCTGTTCTTGAAATGACTGATTTAACAAAGGAAGCTCAAAGGGACAAGCTTGAATCCCTCATTGGAGAATTTGGACTGGGGACCGTTAGAAAAAACCTGGGTGATTCGCTTTCCGGAGGAGAAAGAAGGCGTACAGAAATAGCTCGATCTCTGGCATCCGACCCTAGTTTTATCTTGTTGGATGAGCCTTTTGCGGGTATTGACCCAATCGCTGTTGAAGACATTCAGTTTATCGTTGCAAAACTAAAAGACAAGAACATTGGAATTCTGATTACGGATCACAATGTTCAGGAAACACTTTCTATCACAAACCGGGCCTATCTTATGTTTGAAGGAAAGATACTCAGACAGGGGACATCTGAGCAATTGGCAGAAGATGAACTGGTCCGTAAGGTGTATCTGGGAGAGAATTTTGAATTGCGAAAAAAAACACCAAAAATTGAAAGCACTGATTAGCATAGCAGGATTTTGTACCTTATTGTTTGTGTGTTCCTGTGAATCACCGGAATACAGCTTTGCGGCAGAAGAGTTACAAATGATCGATTCATTATACAAGGTTCAAAAAGATTCTGTTGATTTCCTGATGGAAAGGGAATGTGAAGTTGTTTATGATAAGAAATACAATAAAACGGTTGATTCCATCAAATTTTTGAGGGAGCGGGAAATTTTAGACATAATATCCAAATGAAAAACATTCTGAAACTCTTGTTTTTACTGCCGCTTGTTTTGCTTCTGTCCTGTATGGAAGCTGAACTAGACGTAGAACAAATGATCGATCAGGCCGTGCAAAAAAAACTGGATAATTTTAAGAATAAAAAGAGAAAGGACTGTATAAAATACATACAATCCAAAGCGGAAGAATATGTGGATTCAGTCATGTATCTCGAGATAGGAATTAATTTTTCCGAATCAATGAATTTACCAAAAAGACCGGCCAGGCCGCTGGATAGTTTGAGGTTTAAAATTGATATGGACACCACAGACAGCCACCAAACATGGGTGGATACAAACATTGTGAACTGACCCGGTATTATGCAGATTTGCTCTTTCAATATCAAAGTTTCAAGAAAACACATTTGCCAGCATGGATTGGTAATCGTCCTGCTTTTTTTAATGGGTACAGGATCAAATGCACAGCAAAACCAATCCTCTCAACTCGATAAAAAAACCACAAAGATTTTTAAAAAAGGTCTGAATTTCCAGAAGAAGGACCAGAATGAAAAGGCATTAAAACAATTCGACAAGGTACTTGATAAATACCCTGGTCACATAAAAAGTATGCTTTCGCTTGCAGGTATTTATTATCGGATAAAGCAAGACAGCCTCTCAGAGCTTTATCTTTTAAAAGCGATAAGTATCGATTCATTTTACAATCCGGAAATGTATTTTTCGCTGGCAATGGTTCAGGAACTACAATTAAAAAGAGCGGAAGCCAGAAAAAACTATGAATTATATGTTCGGTTTGCCCCCCAAAATGATCCCCGGAAAAATGCAATTGCACAGAAAAAAGTTGAACAACTGGATTTTGTCATCTATTCGATGCAACATCCGGTTTCCTTTGACCCGATTCAACTCGGACCTGAAATAAACACGGCTTCACATGAATATCTGGCCTCTGTGAATGTTTCCAGGGACTTTATGATATTTTCCAGAAGACTCAACAGGCAGGAAGATCTGTACAGCAGTCAGAATGTAGATGGTAAATGGTCGAATGTATTGGGCATCGAAGAACTTAATACTCCCGGCAATGAAGCAGCTCACTGTCTGAGTCCGGATGGTTATACACTGATCTTCACCTCTTGTGACAGAAGAGACGGGCTGGGAAGTTGTGATCTGTATGAAAGTAAATTTGTAAATGGGATCTGGTCAAAACCTGTCAATATGGGCCCCCAGATAAATTCTGCCCAATGGGATTCTCAACCGAGTCTTTCATGGGATGGAAAAACCCTGTATTTTGCCAGTACCAGACTAGGTGGTTTCGGGGGATCCGACATCTGGTTTAGTACCAGGAATGCCAATGGAAAATGGACGAAGGCACAAAATGCTGGAAAAATATTAAATTCAGAATTAAATGAAGCTGCGCCTTTTATTCATCCCAATGACTTTAGTCTGTATTTTATGTCTAACGGACATTTAGGTATGGGAGGTTCGGACCTTTTTGTTTCTCACAGGAAAGGCTTGTTATGGTCCCGGCCACGGAATCTTGGTTACCCTATTAATACAGAGGCAGACGAAGGCGCAATGAGTGTTGCTTCAGATGGTATTACTGCCTTTTTTAGTTCAGATAATTCAAAACTCACCGGAAGTTCCAACAGAAACCTGGATATTTTTTCTTTTCAACTGCACCCGGATGTACAGGCTACTCCTGTAAGTTATGTTAAGGGAAAAGTGATCAATGCTTTTACGGAGGAAGTAATAGAGGCTGACATCATATTGAAAGATAACCTAAATGCACAGGTGATCACGGAATTAAAGTCTGACTCAAGGGGTAATTTTCTTACAGTGCTACCTTTGAACAGAGGATATAATTTTGTAATAAATAAAACCGGATTTGTATTTTATTCCGATCATTTTGATCTGAATAATGAGAATCATGAACACTATGAATTAATGATCCGGTTGATTCCGGTTCAGGCGGCTTTAAGTATGGAAACCGAGCTTGCTCCTGCGATAGTTCTGAAGAACATTTTCTTTGAATCTGGTTCTTCTGCTCTGGATAAGGTGAAATCTGAGATTGAAATAATAAATCTGGTTAACTTTCTTAATGAAAACGATACTGTCCGTATCCAGTTGAATGGACACACTGACAGCATTGGTAACGATGAAGACAATCTGGTGCTTTCAATAGAAAGAGCCAGGGCTGTTTATGGTGAACTGCTACAAAGAGGGATTCAAAAAGACCGGTTGCAATACAAGGGTTTTGGCGAATCATTACCAATTGCAACGAATGACACAGAATCGGGCAGGCAAAAAAACAGAAGAACAGAATTTGTTTTGCAGGGTAAATCTGAACCATGATCAAAAGGGTTTTTACCCGGATGTGAGATATTGAATTTGAAATGAAATGAATAAAAAGAAGATACATTCATTGGCCATGTTTATCGCAATTCCATTTATTTTAACCGGAGGTGTGATCTTATATTTTTTGTTTTTTGAGGATCAGGAAGACTGGTTTAAATACCTTTTTCCTGTTGTCATTATTTTGGCCACACTATACACATTGCATCCTAAAATTGATTTTTGGTGGCATAAAAAACATCCTCCTGAACTTGATCAGAAGCTAAAAAAACTGATCAGTACGGCCTCTCCATTTTTTTTAACTCTAAGCGAAGAAGGGAAGAGGAAATTCCTGGACAGGCTCAGCATTTTCATCCACCACAAGGCATTTTACATCATGCGCCAGGAAAAGGAGGAAATGCCAATCGACATGAAGGTAGTGGTTGCGCTTAATGGAATTACCTTGACTTTCAATGAAGACAATTATTTTTACGATAAATTTGATTATTTCATAGTTTATCAACACCCGTTTCCAACACCGGCAAGGCAAGCCTTACATTCCGTGGAAGTGAATTATGTGGATGGTGTCATGCTTTTTAATTCGGATCAGCTATTTAGGAGTTCCATATTAAAAACTGTCGGTTTTAATGTTGGATTGTATGCATTTGCTGAAGTTTATTTAAACAATTTTCCAATGTCTGACATTGCTCAGATGGACGAACCGGACTTGCTTGTTATCGACCAGTTTGAAGTTATCTCACTGAAAAGAATTTATCAGGAAATCGGATACAAGGAAGTGTATGCAAAAGCAATTATTATCTCCTTATATTTTTCTTATCCGGAGGAACTCAGCAAGTATTATCCGGACTATTTTGAGACTTGCACAAATGCATTTGCGCCTGTTTAGTAGTCCACGTAGATCACTTCCCGGAAAAAACGGAGACCCAGACTGATTTCAAATGTGATGTTTTTGATTCTTCTTTCTTTAGAAGAGATTAATTTGCCAGGATTCCAGGGATCCGGAATATTTGGGATCGGAGGCTGTTCATATTGTCTGCTCAAGTCAGGGTGAATACTGAATTCAAGTATTCCCGCTATCATTTTACTCCATTTATATTCAAATCCCCCGCCGACGGTTACGCCATAATTGAATTTTTTAACAAAATCTTCATCGGGGTAAAACGGCTGGTTAAAATAAGCATTGTAGGCTGCATACTCTTTTAGATTTGTTTTAACGGTGTATTCAGCCCGAAGGCCTATGGTATAATAAGAATGCAATAATTTATTGACCTTTTGTTTTCTCTTTGCCCCAAGGCAAAGAACAGCATTGCTAAATATGAAGTTTTTTGTTGAAACATTGATCAGGTCACCATCGATGGTAAAATGTCGCTGGTTTCTGTAAGCACTTCCCCGGTTGTGCCAACCCACCTGTGCAAAAAGGGAATTGAGTTTATTCGTTTCTGAATACGACTCGATAAAAAAGGCACCATGGTAGGATAATAATGGACTTTGCTGAAAAGTCTCCCACCGCTGAAAACCAATTGAAGGACCCAGTTTGGGTCCAAAATAATAGCTCTGTGCATCTGAAACCATCAGAAATCCAAGAAAAGTGAGAACGAGCAATAATTTTTTCATGCTGAAATATTTATTGGCTAAAATATGAAATATCTATTATTTGAATGGGGTTAATGCTTTCTCAAATAAATAATCTGAATTATCAACCAGGTATTTTTTAAACTCTCTAACCTTCGGTTTTGTGCTTGCAAGGGCTTGAGATGACCTTTTATTTGCTTTCAGGGCGATCCAATTGCCTGCTTCAGCCTGATCTGTGTTTTTGAGTCGGTTAATGGTTTTCAGATATTCCTCATCAATCCCATACAGGTCAGAAACAGTTGCGAGGTCTTGTCCCGGCTGCATTTCATGAAAGGTTTCTTTGCCTAGATAGTATGATTTCTTTTTTTCCAGATAAACTCTTTGGCCAGCCAGCAATATTTGGGATTTATCATTAATGTTATTATTGTTTTTAATGATTTTCCGGCTTGAAACACCAATTTTTTTTGCCAGATCTTTTACTTTTTCTCCTCCCATTGCCAGAACCATCTTGCTACTATTTAGGTAGTGGATGGAATAATAGTCCGGAGTGGATGCGGATGGGGCTGGAACATCAACCTGAGCTAATATCTGAACGGGTTCAGATATGTCGTATTGGTGCAATTCATATTTTTCTATGATCTGGATAAGTTTACCTGCATATTTAGGATCAGTGGCATAACCTGATTTTTTAAGTCCTTTGGCCCATGATTTATAATCATCCGGAGCAAGAGAAAACAAAAAGCCGTACCTCTTAGTCTTTTTGGGATCAGTAAGAAAATTTGAATGGTCGTAATAGGATTCTTCAGCAGATTCATATTCCCGAAAACAACTTTTCTTTTTTACACCAAGGTGATTGTATTCATCATCAAAACGATAATGTGTATCCCCGTCCCAAACATCACTGCATTTAATACCAAAATGGTTGTTGCTTTTTACGGCCAATTCACTTCTCCCCCAATTAGATTCGAGCAAACCCTGTGCAAGGGTGATACTGGCAGGAATCCCGGTTCGGTTCATTTCCGATATTGAAATTTCTTTATATCTGTCTATGTATGTCTCAGTCAGATTGTTTTGGCCTGAGGCAAAGACCGAGAGCATTAAAATATTCAAAAGAAACAAATACTTCATAAAATCTTATAATTGGTTATTAAACAATAATATACATATTGCAATCAAATTTAATGCCAAATTTGATAAAATTATTTAACATTTATAACGGAACTTATTCCTTCAACATTTTATTTTTTATGTTGAAAGGTTATCATTAAAAAACAAAAAACATATTATGACAGAATTATTTGATTTGCTAAAAGGCAATTTAACAGAAGATGTAATCGACCAACTCGGTTCTCAGATCGGATCTACCGACAGAACAAAAACCACCGCAGCTGCTTCTGGTGCTTTTACGGTATTGCTGGATGCCTTGCAACGAAATGCTACAGATAAAAAAGGAGTAGAGTCTCTCAATAATGCACTTGAGAAAGATCATGATGGTAGTATTTTTGATGACCTTATGGGGTATGTTTCAGGAAATGCGAAACAATCAGAGAAGACAGTTAACGGAGCTGGGATTTTAAGCCACGTTTTAGGGAACAAACAATCTGGTGTTATAGATTTGCTGGGTAAAATGACCGGAATGGATAGTTCATCTTCGTCCAGCTTGCTTATTAAAATGGCACCGCTGGTAATGGGTGCACTGGGAAAACAGAAAAAATCACAGAATCTTGATACAGGTGGACTTTTGGATATGTTGACAAAAACAGTAGAACCTGAGAGGAAAAACAGTCAGTTTGGAAGTCTGTTAACGTCTGTACTTGACAGAGATGGAGATGGAGATGTAAAGGATGATCTGATGAGTATGGGAATGAAAGCTCTGAGCGGATTTTTCAAGAAAAAGCGATAAATCATACTAAAATGTAAAAAAACATCTGTCTTTTCAGGCAGATGTTTTTTTTTTGCCTCAAAATGTTCAATTTTGCAGGCAATAAAAAAGTAATTCATGACCTCAAAAAGTAAAGGATCAATTAAGTATTCAGTCATTTTCTTATTTGTATTAATATTTGGTTTGGTTGCCTGTAAAGACGATAAGGCGCAAGAAAGCAATTCTGGGAACAACGGGGAAAATGCCGCTTTGGAGGAGTTGAATGAATTGATCCGAAATCAAAAGGGGGACGATGGACTTTTGTTTGAAAGAGCCAAATTGTATTATGGCAAGAAAGCCTATGATGAAGCGATTGATGATTTGGTTTTGGCTCAGAAAATTGATTCCATAAAACCTGATTATTATCATTTACTGGCTGATGTTTACATGGATTATTACAAATCCTTTGAAGCGCTGAAGACCATGCAGAAGGTAGTATTCCTTCATCCTCAAAGGATCCCAAGTTTATTAAAACTGGCGGAATTTCAGTATATACTAAAACAATATGAAGCCTCCGTGATCACGCTTAATAATGTATTAGCGGTGGACCGGCTGGAACCTGAAGCTTTTTTTATGCTGGGGATGAATTTCCGGGCGATCGGAGACATTGAACGAGCAAAAAATTCTTTTCAAACAGCAGTTGAAAACAATCCAGATCTGGTGGACGCCTGGATGATGCTGGGTAGTATTTATGAAGGTCAAAATGATCCTCAAGCTTTGGTTTATTATGATAATGCATTACTTGTTTCTCCGGACAATATTGATGTGATGCATGCAAAAGCCTTTTATTTCCAGAATCATAAAGATATTCAGGCAGCTATAGACCTCTATAAAAAAATAAATGTACTGGATCCTTCTTATTCAGATGCCTATCTGAATACTGGTTTATTGTACCTTGAAATGGATTCTCTGGCTAAAGCCCACGAACACTTTAATATCATGATAAAGTCCGACGTAACAAATCCCATTGGTTATTTTTACAGGGCGTATACTTTTGAACAGATCGGTGAATTGAAAAAAGCCAGAATGGATTATGAACAGGCAATTAAACTTGCGCCTGATTTTGAAGAGGCCAAAAATGCACTTGAACTATTAACGTCAAGGAAACCATCCTGATCACATTGAATCGATCTTAAGGTCAGGGACGGAAGTAAAAAGCCAACTATTTTATAGATTCCAGGTAATTGATCAGATCAATATAATTATCTGCTTCCTCGAGGGCTTTTTTGCTGTCGACTGGAACGCCGTTGATGAAAGGAATGATTTCCGTTGGAACCTGACTTTGAGCTGCAAGTTGTTTTTTTGACTCCAGCGCATTTTTATATTTTCTATAGATACCTGAATACACAATGTATTTCTTATTGAGGTCGTCTTTCACTACAAGACATTCCGGAATATGATTGAGGTAAGGCGCGTTTCTCAGTTCAGTTAATTCCACCACTTTTAATTTGTATGAAAGTCCGCTGGCAAGGCTATTGTATAGGATCCAGCTGCCATTTTTCAGGTGAGGAACAACATCTGTTTGAGACTGGAATATAGATTTTTGGGTGTTTGAACTATATAATTTTATCTCAATTCTATTGTTATATTTTTCAGATAACTTTTGGAGCTGTTGATTTACTTCAGATTTTGCGATGGGGAAATAGGAACCTCCACACAATAAAATGATCCGCTGATGCTCGATCTCGTTTTCCATGAAATAATTTTTCATAGGGGCAAGGACCTGCATAGCCAGATTCAAGTCTTCCAGTTTTGTGCCGGATGCATGACAATGAGACGTTAGTTCAATAAAATAATCAGGGTTGTTTTTCAGGAAAGTCAGGATATTTTCAATTATTTTTTGGTTCACGGGTCTTTTCAAAATAAATGAATCGACCGTATAAAATAAACTGGGAATGGACCTAATTTCCCCGGACTTCACATCCTTATTGAAGATATTAAGATTGGCATTGATCCAGGACTCAAAATTCTTTTGAATCTGATCTTCAAAAGCGCCTGCTGGTTGATCTTGTTCGGGTTCATCAAAAGTCGTGGATTCTGCAATTTCTTCCGGGTCTAATTCTACCGGGATTTGCTGTTTTGCTCTTGACAATTTTTTAAGGGGCTGATTGATTAAAAAATCGAGTTCGGCAAGTATTGAATTCTGTAGCCCGAAAGCTATTTTAAAGAAAGAACGATACAGGTCAAATCCACCGGCAGAGTCTGATTTTCTATCGGATGAAAAATAGGCCGTATTGCCATCATTTGTCATTTTAAAACCGAGTTCATCTCCCGCTGAATTGATCGGGAATCCCAGGTTTTTGGCAGCGGTCCAATCGTCTGATTCAGAATCAAAATTCGATTGAAATACATCAAAACCTCCAACGGATTCAAGGCGGTCAGAACTAAAGAAAAGGATCTTGTGATCAGCAGAATAACTTGGCGTTATCTCATCAAATGAAGAATTAACGGAAGAGCCCAGGTTGATGGGTTCGAACCAAAATCCATTTCTTTTTCCAGTGACATATAGGTCATATCCACCCAAACCACCAGTTTTATTGCTGCTGAATAAGTAGGTTGAATCATTGATGATACTCAAGTCCCGGTCTCCATTTTCATAATAGACAGGGCCGTCAAATACATATAAATTTGTAAGGGGTAAATCGCCTGGAACGAACAGGTCTATGTAGAGAAAACTTTTGTTTTTGCCTGAATCAAAACGTTCCAGAAACAGATATTTACCATCTTGTCCTATATCAACGATGGACTGGTCAAACAGGGCATTTTCTGGTACAAAGGACTCAGATCTGTCCTTGTTTGATTCATTACTGATGTGATAAAATACCTGAGCCGGGCCATCAGAATTTTGTCTTCTTGAAAAATAATACCTTTCAGCATTGTTCGGGCTCTGGATGATTTTCTGCTCATCCGCAGCAGAATTAAAAGCGGAACCAAGATTTTCCACGTAGTTATCCGTAAAACTATATTGTAAATTCAAACCCTGGGCGCATCTTTTAATCTCATTGGTGACAGAGGCCCTGATTTTGTCATTTTTAAGTTTTCTGGCAAGGTATTTTTTAAAGTAAAAAATGGCCATTTCAAAATCCATCTTTTGCTGATAGGTTTTGGCCGTATAATACTCGACTTCTGCATCATCATTATACAACAGTCTGGCATTTTCAAAATCGAGCAAGGCGCTATCCAGTTTATTGCACTGATAGTAGGACCACCCTCTTTTTACAAAAGCCCGGTCATCCGCATAGTCGTTGAGGTAATTGGAATAATAGGGAATGGATCGGCTATATGCACCCAGTTCATAGAATTGATTTGCAAGCCTCAGGTCTTTCTGAGCATTTGCGAAAAGACCAATGGTCAGCAAAACCAGGCTTGCATAAATTCTTATTAAAGTGATATGTTTTACACTAAATTTGAACAATAACTATATGGACTGATGGTGATCAAAATTTTCTAAATAGTCTGCAACCCTTCTTACAAAAGAACCGCCAAGGTTACCATCGACAACCCGGTGGTCATATGCATGAGAAAGGTACATCATTTGTCTGATCGCAATGACATCGCCATTTTCAGTTTCCAGAACGGCTGGTTTCTTTTTAATCGCACCGGTCGCCATAATGGCTACTTCAGGCTGATTGATGATCGGGGTTCCAATAACATTTCCAAAACTTCCAAGATTCGTTAAAGTATAGGTGCCACCCTGAATATCGTCAGGTCTGAGCGCATTGTTTCTTGCTCTTGCAGCCAAATCATTCACTTTAGCGGCTATGCCAGCTAAACTCAACAGGTCCGCATTTTTAATAACAGGAACGATCAGATTACCTGTAGGCAAAGCGGTTGCCATCCCTATATTGATGTCCTTTTTAACAATAATTTTAGTCCCGTCAACGCTTACGTTTATCAACGGAAAATCCTTGATAGCCCGAACGATCGCCTGAATGAAGATCGGGGTAAAAGTCAATTTTTGATTGTACTTTTTAAAGAAAGCATCTTTATTTTTATTCCGCCAGTTAAAAACATTAGTCAGGTCTGCCTCAACCATAGATGTTACGTGCGGGGCAATGCGTTTTGATTCAACCATGTAGTCAGCAATGAGTTTACGCATCCTGTCCATCTCAATAATTTCAACATTTCCGCCTCCAGATGTTTGTACCTGTCTCTGTAAATCTGGCTGTGGCTGGCTTAAAACAGCTTGACTCACTTTTTCCTCTATTGAAGGAACAGTCTTACCCTGTTTGCCTTCCAGATAAGCTTCGATGTCTCTTTTAATGATCCTGCCTTGCTGGCCACTTCCAATTATGGCTGATAATTCTGCTTCACTGATCCCTTCCTTTTTAGCGATCGAACGAACCAAAGGAGAGTAAAAACGCTTTTCTCCATCCGTTTTGACGATAGGGCTAACTACTTTTTCAACGGGTTTTTGAATTTCCTTCGTTTCAGGTTCCGCCAAGACTGCTTTTTTCTCTTCTTTTTTTTCAGGTTCCGCCACAACTATAGTGTCATTGTCTCCATCCCCGGTTTCGATCAGAGCGATCACCTTACCAACGGAAACAACGTCATTTTCCTTAAAATTAACTGCCGCGATTACACCTTCAACCGGACTGGGAATTTCAGAATCCACTTTATCGGTTGCGATCTCAACCACAGTTTCATCGTATTTTACTTTATCCCCAACATTCTTTACCCACTTTAAAATGGTTGCCTCAATAATACCCTCACCCATTTGGGGCATGATCAATTCAATTTTAGCCATAAGTTTCTATTTCACAGTTCGTTTTATTCCCTAAGGAAAATAATAAAATATAATTGATACATCAAAATTCAATTAATAATTAGTGATTACCAAAAAAAATGTCTAAAAAGCCTTTTATTTATTTCAATCTGCAATGCAGACGGATCAAATTGTCAGGATAAACCGATGCCTCCACCTCCTTCAAAAAGCTATTTTAGGCTATGGCCTAACTAATATTCCTCTAAGATAAAGAGTCTGGCCAAATCCAATGCGTGAATGGCAGCGGACTGGATGTTTTTGATCCGATCCTTTGATAATTTTATCGTTTTGGTCACCACTTTATTTTTGTTTCCAACGGCCATCCAAATGGTCCCAACTGGTTTCTCTTCGCTTCCACCGCCAGGACCTGCAATTCCTGAAATGGAAATTGCAACATCTGACCCCGTTGTCAATAAAGCCCCCCGGACCATTTCAGTAACAGTTGGTTCACTTACGGCACCATGTTTTTCCAAAGTATCTGCATGCACACCCAGAATGTTCATTTTCAATTCATTTGAATAGGAAATTATACTGCCGTTATAATAATCGGAAGAGCCTGCATTCGAAGTTATGAGGTGTGCCAGATAGCCACCAGTGCAACTTTCAGCCGTAGAAAGCATCAGATTTCTTTTAATTAATAAGGCACCTAAACTTTCTGCAAGAGTAATTTTTCCAAAACCAAATACCTGGTTTCCCAATCTTTCAATTATTTTGAAACTCTGAAAATCAAGTTCTTTTTGCAACAACTCTTTATCTTTTCCCCTGACCGTTAATCTAAGTCTTACTTGATTCAAATTGGGCAAAAAAGCGATGGAAAGGAAATCGGGAAAGTTGTCAATAATATCAGACAAACGGTCTGATAGCATGGCTTCAAACACACCCGCTGTTAGAATGGTTTTCTGTAGTATATGTTCAGAAGTATTCATGGCTTTTAGTAAGGGAAGCCCCTCGTTTTCCATAATATATTTCATTTCGTAAGGTACACCCGGAACAGATATTATTGTTGTGGTCCCCTGTTTAAAAACCATGCCGGGAGCGGTTCCCATATTGTTTTGAAGGAAAATCGTATCAGTGGGGAAAAAGCACTGATATTTGATAGATTCACCTGGTTTTCTGCCATGGCGCTCGAGATAGGCTTCAATTCCGTCATAAACGTCCTGGTTAAAATGCATCTCTCGGTTCAGAAACCTGGCAATACTGGCTTTTGTAATGTCATCTTTTGTTGGTCCGAGCCCACCGGAAAGGATCACGATATCGGCCTCCTTACAAGCGGTCTGAAGGTGTTGAACGATTTCACTATCCTCATCCTGGATCGATAGGATCTTACTTACTTTAATGCCTGCTTCGGTTAATTTTTCTCCCAGCCAGGCTGAGTTTGTATCGACAACCTGACCGATCAACAGTTCGTCTCCAATGGTAATTATCTGGGCGTTCATGTGATTTTTTTACAAATATACTTTGCTATAGCAGAGCATCAAACTTATAGCTTCGCATAAAAACAATATTTAAGCATGTTTATAGGTTTTTACTCCATATATATGGGAGATCATTTTGGAATGTTAGTTTTATCGGATCAAAAATAAATCCATGGATATCGGAAAAATACTTGTTGTACTTAGTTTTTGCCTGATTTTTTCACAGGGAGCGAATGCACAGGATTCTCTGTCAATCGGATCATGGGCATCACATTTGCCTTATACAACCGGTCACTATTTGTCTCAAAGTCCGGAAAAGATCATCTATTCCACTCAATGGTCCCTTTTTACAATAGATAAGGAGGATTTTAGTATTGAATTTTTTGATAAAATCAATTTGCTCAGCAATGTTGGCATCAACAAACATAAATATGATGTGGCAAGTGAACAACTGATGATAATCTATGACGATTCAAGTATTGACCTGGTGTCCGGAAATGAGGTGTTCAATATTCCGGATATTAAGAACAACTTTTCCATTTTAGGAGATAAAAACATTTATAATGTTCGTATTAATGATAATAAGAAGGCTTTTTTGAGTTGCGGTTTTGGTCTTGTGGAATTTAATCTGGAGGATAAAGAATTTGGGTTTACCTGTTTCATAGACTTTCCGGTTTACCAGGCTACGGAATTTGGAAAATATATTATTATCGCAACAGAAGATGGTTTGTATGCCTATGATACAGAGCTCCATAACAATCCCTCAGATTTTCAATTGTGGCAACATTTAGGTCAAATCAATAAACTGCCGGAGATCTATACAGCGATAGACCTCATTCAGTGGCAGGACAATTTATATATGGCTACGGCAGATGAGCTTTGGAAGGGAGGAACTTCACTTGAATTTCAAAAAATCTATACAACGGACAATGACAGCGAAATCAGTTTTCTGAATACATCTGAATCTGAATTAATGATGGGATTGAGTTATGTTTATGAAATAAGTAAAGTGCTTTATTTTGACGAAGCAGATGCATTTGTTCAGGGACACCATGAATGTGCAACCAAGATAAAATTCGCTGAAATGGATGAGCAGGGCAGAATCTGGTATGCAGACGAAACTGGAGAAATCAGGTATTCCAGCAATAAAATATATCCTTGTGAATCAATCCGTATAAATACGCCATTTTCAAATAGTGTTAGTGATATTGAAACGAAGGGAAATCAGGTTTTCATTGCCGCGGGCGGGGTAGATCCTTCCTATACCTACCTATACAGGCGGGATGGATTTTTTATTTGGGATGGTTCAAAGTGGAAAAATTACAATGAATATAGCCAGCCAGAATTTAAGGACAGACAAATTTATGACTGTTTTAAAATACTGCCACATCCGACAGGTGAACAAGTATTTGTAGGGAGCTATCAATCCGGATTGCTCGTACTTGATACCGGAGATGGTTCAATACAGTATTTTGACAAGGGAAACTCTACACTTGCAGGCAAATCTGGTGATGAAACCCGTGAAAGGATCAGCGGCCTGGCTTTGGATAACAAAAACAATCTATGGATCAGTAATTTTGGTGCTCCCAAACCGGTTTCTGTTTATACGAAAAATGGGGAATGGCAGTCTTTGAATGTCAATTCAAGCAAGGACCTTCGGGATGTGGTGATTGATCAAAATGGGTATAAATGGTTTATAATAGACAGGGAAGCGGAAGGAATTCTGGTATATGATGAAGGACCGGATCTATTCGACCCGAGTGATGACAGACAGCGGATTATTTCAAAAAACAATTCATCGCTGGAAAGCAATAAGGTCAATGCGATCGAAGTGGACCTGGACGGGGACGTTTGGGTAGGAACAGCAGAAGGTCCGGTTGTTTTTGAATGTGGTTATTCTGTATTTGATGCAACATGCAGGGGAAGCAGACGAAAAACGGTTTTGGAAGGGATTCCCGCTTATTTGCTTGACGAGGTTAGTATCAATTGTATTGAAACGGATGGAGCAAACAGAAAATGGTTTGGAAGTGAAAACGGAATTTTCGTTCAATCGGCTTCCGGGGAGGATCAGATTCACCATTTTACCAGAGAAAACAGCCCTTTATTTGATAATAGCATCATTGACCTTGCCTACAATGAGCAAAGTGGTATAATGTACATCGGAACGGCCAAAGGAGTTATGTCTTACCGTAGTCAAACAAGTGCAGGTGGAACAACTCACAGGGGTGATATTTATGCATTCCCAAATCCGGTAAGGCCGGAGTACGAGGGACCAATTGCGATCAAGGGGTTTGCCAGGGATTCAAATATCAAAATAACCAACATAAGCGGACAACTTGTGTATGAAACAAAATCACTTGGCGGACAGGCGATCTGGAGTGGATACGATTATTCCGGTAGAAAAGCTGCTTCCGGCGTATACCTGGTTTATGCAACCAGTACGGACAGTCTGGACGAACCGGATGCAATCGTTACAAAGATCCTGATCGTAAAATAGCTTCGTCTCATTCAGCGCAAGCTCATAATATAAAAAAAAATAGGCTTTTGTTTTAAGCTGTTTGGATTTTTATTGATCACCTAATCCTGACAAAAACTCATCCACTTTTTTATCCAATTGCTCTTTGTTTTTATTGTACTCAGGACTCAGGCTTTTTTGACCCGGAAGTTCCTCGACATATAATGTTGAAGAAGGGAAAGCAAAACGAATACCGATCGTGTCAGCCAGTTTCAGGATCGTAAGAATAAGATCCTGTTTGATCCTGAGTTCCTCACCATAAGAGGTTGTATTCAGATAAACCCTGAAAATGATGTCAATGGAAGAAGCTCCCAGTCCATTCAGATTGATATAGTAATCTTCATTGGTAACTTTCAAATGCTGGATAACCATTTTGGTTAGCCCAGTTACAAAAACCTCGATCAATTCGGGTGGTGTGTCATAGGTTACCCCGAGGTTGGTTTCGAACAATCTATAAACCCGGATACCTTTATTTACCAAGGCTGTATTGGCAATGTTTCCGTTTGGAATTGAGATGATAGACGTGTCTTTTGTTTGAATTCTTGTAGACCTGAAGCCGACTTCAATGACGGTACCGCCGTAACTACCCACTTCAATAAAATCGCCGATCTGGAAAGGCTTGTCCAGAAAAACCATCAGGGAACCAATGAGGTTACTTACGGTATCTTTTGCTGCCAGAGCGAGGGCAAGTCCACCGATAGAAATACCAGCGATCAATGCGGTTACATTAACATTCATCAAATTCAGAATCTGAATGATTGCGCCGATGATAACGATCATTTTGAACAACTGATGAACGATCGGCATCAATTGATCATCCATTTTACTCTCTGTCTTATTGGAAATGCTCTTGAAATAATTCAAAAGATATTCAAGGACGCGTAATAAAAGTAAGGCAACAAAAACGGTTATCAGAATTTCGACCCCCCTTTTAGCAACCAAGGTCCACTTTACAGGTAACTGCAAGGCCGGTATGAAAAAGTTGACTAAAACAAATACAACGAGCAGGCTTAAAACACGACTGGTTTTATTTAGTAGTTTTTGATCATCCAGATCAATATGGAAACTCATCTGACTCATTTTTCTGAGGATGGGTTTGAATAAAAGTTTAAATAAAAAGAAAAACAGAAAACCAGCCAGAAGCAGGATCAGTATTCCCAGATATTGCCAGGTGTTGAGTCCCAGCAATTTTTGTGTTTTTCCACTGGGTGTGATCTTTAATAAGTAATCCGTTCCAAAAGGAAAGGTTTTTTTATGTAGTGTATTGATGTTTTTTATCGTTTCGTCGCTGTAAAACCATTGGTTTCCCTTTTTTTCAAGGAATACCTGAGGCAGTTCTTTAGGGAACAAATAATATATATTTTTTTTGCTTAAGGAGTCTAAATAAGTGTTTGTTGCCGGAATCAGGTTCATGTCAACAAAAAGTCCTTTTCCATCCAGGATCTGTTTCATTTTAATAGCCTGATCAACCCTGTTTTTTACCGGCAACTCAAAGCCGAAAGAATTGGCTGAAAGTTCAGCTGAATAATTCTCATTTTGAAGGTGATAAAGATGATTATAGATCGTAACATAGGGGGATGAAAATGTAGTATCCTGTTGTGCAAAAGAGTTATTTACAATCAATAAAAAACAAACGGCAATAAAAATGATTTTTCTCATAATGGTCCAGTTTTTCAATAATAACGCGAAATTAAAAATTTTATCAAGGAGTGACTTCAAATATGATGGTTTTCTAGGGGGTAATAAGTCTCATTTGTTTCTTGCATAAGCTCATTTTTTGATCAAAAAGGGGTTATTTGCGATTTATGTACCAGAACCACAGTTAGTTATAATGAAATAAACGATAAATGGCCATTTGTTTAATCAAGGGGAGTCATTATTTAAAACCTTTATATTTTACAAGCCAAATTTATCAAATAGCAGGTCAGCGGATTCTGATATTACTGTTCTTCAACCCTATTTAAATAGCGCTTTTTGCTATATGACTTAGGTCTGTTAATGCTTTTTGACGGCTCATATATTTTCCTTAAGTTTACGTCAATTTTTTATAACTTATTTTTAACTAAAAACACTGGCTATGGCTAAAGGTATTCAAAAGGACGAATTGGATATGATTGTTGATGCAATTAAAGATTTTGCAGCAGAAAACTTATCAGAAGCAAAATTGCTTGATCTTGACCATAAGGATGAATTTCCTATTGATGATGTGAGGATGATGTGTGGGGACGGATTGGGTATTCATTTGATTTTTATCCCGGAAGAGTTTGAAGGGATGGGAGGCGGAGCTTTTGATTCCTATAGAGTATGTGAAACTTTAGCCGCAGTGGATGTTGGAGTTGCAACAGGCGTTTTTGCAACATTTCTTGGTTCCGATCCGATTGTTTTTGGGGCGACCTATGAACAAAAGAAAAAATGGCTGACCAGAATTGCCGTAGAAGGGTTGATTCTGGCTTATGGTGCGACAGAGCCAGATGCAGGAAGTGATTTGGGATCCCTGAAAACAACGGCGACACCTGTTGAGGAAGACGGAAAGATCGTTGGGTATAAAATTTCCGGTAGCAAGCAGTGGATCAGTAACGGTGGATATGCAGATATGTATACCATACTCGCTAAAACAGAAGCAGGTCCTACTTGGTTTGTATTGGAAAAAGGAGCGGAAGGTTTTTCACATGGAATACCTGAAGACAAGCATGGGATCAGAGCCAGTAATACCACCTCTCTGGCACTTGACAATGTATATGTACCTGTTGAAAATCTCATAGGAGACGAAGAAGGGAAAGGACTATTTCAGGCACAATTGGTGTTTGGTTATACAAGACTAATGGTGGCTGCATTTGGATTAGGTGCAGGATGGGCCGCTCTCGATATAGCAATTCCTTATTCAGTGGATCGAATCACAAAAGGATCCCCATTGTCAGAAAAACAAGGATATACACACAAATTAATTATCCCTCATGTTGCAAGACTGGAGGCCAGTAGAGCATACATTGAAGAAACGGCCCAACGAATTGATTCGGAAGAAGGTGTATTATTAAATACAGAAGGTGCTATTGCAAAATATATGGCTACTGAGTTTGGAAATGATGCAGCAGATGCTTCAATTCAGGCCCTGGGAGGATATGGATATACGCGGGAGTATATGGTTGAGAAATTTAAAAGAGATGTCCGTATCACTACTATATATGAAGGAACCTCCGAAATCATGGAAATGACCATCAGTAGGGACAGATGGCAATTGCATCTTAAAACCAGGGGGGATTATTATCATGAGATGGCCAGGGGAATGGAGTCCCTGCACCAGAAGCATCAGAATGTAGGGGCAGATATTTCTGCAAAAGCCTTACACGCGCTTGCAGATCTGATGGAACGTGCAAGAGAAAGAAGACTTACCAGAAATCAACATATCCAATTCAGGATCGGTGAATTAATTGCTTTTGGTGAAACAGCCGCTATCTTTTCAAAACGGGCAGCTCAGGCAATAGAAGGAAACTTGCCGGAGAAAGCAAATAATCGTTTTGAACCAGCAGATCTTGCTGTTTTGGCTAGAATCTTTGCCAGAGAGGCAGCTATTAAGGTTGCACAGGATGGTTTAAGGTGGATTATCGGAGCAGATAATCTGACTGAATCAGAGGTTAAAGCCTTTGAACAAAAGATGAATTTCACAGGAATTTATCTTGCTCAGGCAGGTATGGTTGATGATATGAACTATATCAAAGAAGTAATTTATAAAAAAGACTAAAATAACAGATCTGGTTATCAATTTAAAGGTTAGAGGGTGATTGAAAGCTGAGGATGAATTCATAACAGAAAAATACAATTTGAATATGACAAACCCATTACATAAGGCAGTTGCAATTGTAGGTGTTGGAGCCGTGATGCCTGATGCGCCAAATTTGCCAACTTTCTGGTCAAATATCAAAAACGGCGTTTACAGTATCTCAGATGTTCCGGCAGAAAGATGGCAAAAATCATTGTATTATGATGCAGACAGGAAGGCACCCGATAAAGCTTACAGTACGATTGGAGGCTGGGTAAAAAACATGGATTGGGATCCGATTAAATGGAGACTACCCATACCACCCAAAGTCGGAGAATTAATGGATCTGACTCAGAAGTATGCAATTTCTGCATCCAGGGAAGCATTACTGGATTTTGATTATGAAAACAAGGATTTTGACAGGGAGCGAACCGCAGTTATTTTTGGAAATGCTATGGGGGGAGACCAGCATTTATACTCTGCCGCCAGAGCGTTATTTCCTGAATTTGCTGAGTCTTTAAGAGGGACAAATGGTTTTAAGAACCTTCCCCGGGAGGTCAGAAAAAGTATAATAGAGGAAATGAATGCCGGTTTACCGGCAAGTTTCGTGCCGATCACTGAAGACACCATGCCTGGTGAATTATCAAATATTGCCGCAGGAAGAATCGCTGCTTTATTCAATCTCCGTGGCATGAATTATGTTACGGATGCCGCCTGTGCTTCAGCATTAGCTGGTGTATCTGCGGCGGTAAACGGATTATTGGCACATGATTATGACCTGGTAGTGACAGGTGGAACAGATGCTAATATGAGTCCGTCTACTTTTATCAAATTCTGTAAGATAGGGGCACTTTCTGCCCGGGATTCAAGACCTTACGCTGAAGGTGCTGATGGATTTGTAATGGGTGAAGGGGCAGCTGTTTTTGTGTTAAAAAGACTGGAAGATGCGGAAAGGGACGGAGATAAGATCTATGCGGTTTTCAGATCTATGGGTGGATCCAGTGATGGAAAAGGAAAAGGTATTACTGCCCCAAATCCTAGGGGTCAGATTTTGGCAGTGAAACGTGCCTGGGAAAGAGTCGGTTTGTCTCCGGCAAGTGTTGGACTGATAGAGGGTCACGGAACTTCAACAACCGTAGGTGATGCTGCCGAATTGCAGAGCATGGTTGAAGTATATAAAGAATTCGGATTGCCTGCCGGTTCAATTGCTTTGGGATCCGTAAAAGGAAATATCGGTCACCTGAAAGGAGGCGCAGGGGCAGCAGGCATGATGAAAGCGGCGATGGCACTATATGATAAAGTATTGCCGCCATCTTTGAATTTTGGAGCACCAAATCCAAATGTTGACTTCAGTTCAGTTCCATTCAGGGTAAACACTGAACTAAGACCCTGGGATCTTAACGGAAAGGATGTCAGAAGATCAGGGGTAAGTGCATTTGGATTTGGGGGAACCAATTTCCATGCCGTTATGGAAGAATACATTCCTGGAAAAATTACTTCTGAATATAAAAAATCACATTTCATTTCAGAGATACCGGCAAGCGGATCAAAAAACCTAAAGAAGCCGCTTAGAGGTTTAGTTGTAACCGGTGCAGAATCCAACGTGGCAATGATCACAAAACTGGAAGCACTGGAATCAAAGGTAAAAACAGGTTGGACACCTCAGGTTGAGGTGCCCTTACAAAAAGACTTGCAGGCCAATATCAGAATAAGTATTGATTTTGCTGATAATGCTGAGTTGCTGGATAAAATTGGCAGGGCACTTAAGGCTTTGAGATCAGAAAAAAAGGCTATGTGGAAGGTTTTGAATGCCAAAGGGGTCTTTTTAGGCGAAGGAAAGCCAGGGAAAGCAGCATTCTTATTTACCGGGCAGGGATCACAATATGTCAATATGCTCCAGAAGCTTAGACAAACTGAACCCATTGTAGCAGAAACATTTCGGGAGGCAGATGAAATAATGACTCCATTATTGGGTAGGCCGCTGACTGACTACATTTTCATTGATTCAAACGATAAAGAAAAAGTTGATCAGGCAAATTATGATTTGCAGCAAACTGAAATAACACAGCCGGCAATGTTAACAGCAGATACAGCGCTGTTCAGACTGGCAAGCGAATACGGTATTCAACCCGATATGGTTATCGGACACAGCCTTGGTGAATATGGAGCCCTGGTGGCATCAAATGCCATGACATTCAAGGATGCCTTGTTGGCCGTTAGTGCCAGGGGTCATCAGATGGCGAAAGTAAAAGTAGAAGATAAAGGTACGATGGCTGCTATTTTTACCTCACCGGATAATATTAATGAGATACTGAAGGGGATAAAAGACTATGTCGTAATTGCAAACATCAATAGTTATGGACAATCTGTAATAGGTGGATCGACCAAGGGGGTTGAAGATGCTATGATTGCAGCTAAAGCAGCTGGATATCATGTTGCAACATTGCCTGTAAGTCATGCATTTCATACGGAGATCGTTGCTCCTGCAAGTGGTCCATTAAGAGAGGTACTTGCTGATTTTAAACTTGAAAAGCCACAAATACCTATAATTTCAAATGTGACCGGAGAATTTTATCCGGAGAAAGACGGTATGAGGGAAGAAATGCTGGACTTATTATCTCAACAGGTGGCCTCACCTGTACAGTTTGTAAAAGGAATCAACAAGCTATACGATAAGGGTGTCCGGATCTATGTGGAAATGGGTCCGAAGAAAGCATTGAACGGATTTGTACGGGATATAATGACAGAAAAAGAAGACGTAGCAAATCTGTTCACCAACCATCCAAAGATTGGAGATATTGAATCCTTTAATCAGGCTTTATGTGGATTATATGCAGCGGGACTAGGAGTAGGGAGAGTTGAAGAAAGTCCGGTTATTCCTGTTGCAGCGTCAGCGCAACCAGTTGTTTCCAGTCAGGCATATGCCTCAGACGAACCGGTGGTGACTGCTCAAAGAAGTGTGGCGCCAAAGTTCAGTGGAAATAAAGAGGACCGATATATGGAACTCGGCAAAATGTTTGTTGATTTTCTTGAAAAAGCCGACGACAAAATGCAGGGCGGCACAGGAGGAAGGGTTCAGAAAGACATATGGATCACCGGGGCCGCAATGGGTTTGCCGGGCGTAGAACGTGTTTTTACCGATGAAAATGTAAAAAGGATCCTCCGGGGTGACCAGTTCATACAAATGATACCCAAGAAGTACCAGGAGGCTATGCTTGAAAAAAATGTCACCCGGTTGGTAAAAACCGGTGCCGGAGGTCCGCGGTTTGTGAGCATTGATAAGGTGGAGGATGTGATCAAGCTGGCAGCCAGACGAATTGATCTGGATATTGTCCGGGATTTTGATTTTCCTCAGGCCAGAATGGATGCACTGGATGAAGTTTCAGCGCTTGCTATTGGTGCGGGTATAGATGCATTGAGGGATGCTGGAATACCAATGATCATGAATTACAAACTTACATCAAAGGGGTCCGAATTACCTGACAGGTGGTTGTTGCCTGAAGATATGCGGGATGATACAGGAATTATTTTCGCTTCTGCATTTCCTGGCTATAATCAGTTTGCCACCCAAATGAAGAATTATTATAATGACAAGAACTATAATGAGAAGCTAAATACACTGCTCGATATTAAATCAAAATTGACTTTATTGGCGGGAGCTGACCAATTGGTCAGACAGATCAATCAGCAGATCAATGAACTGAATACCTTCCTTGAAGAAAATGCCTTCACTTTTGACAGGAGGTTCTTGTTCCAGGTATTGTCAATGGGACATGCTCAATTTGCAGAATACATTGGAGCAAGAGGTCCGAATACTTCTATGAATGCAGCTTGTGCAAGTACAACACAGGCAGTCGCCATGGCAAAAGACTGGATTGAAGCCGGTAGATGTAACCGGGTGTTGGTGATTGCGGCTGATGATATTACAGGAGAAAATACACTTGAATGGTTTGCCAGTGGATTTATTGCTTCCGGAGCAGCAGCAACGGATGAAAGAGTAGAAGATGCTGCATTGCCATTTGACAGAAGAAGACATGGAATGATCATTGGAATGGGCGGGGCTTCTCTGGTGGTTGAATCGAGAGAAGTTGCAGAAAAAAGAGGTATCACACCAATCGCTGAGATCCTGAGTACCGTTATTGCCAACAGCGCATTCCACGGCACCAGACTAGACGTAAGTCATATCAAACATGTAATGGAAAAACTGGTATCCGATGCTGAAAAGCAATGGGGTATCAACAGACATAATATAGCATCAAAAACTGTATTTATTTCTCATGAAACTTATACGCCGGCAAGAGGTGGTAGTGCGGCCGCAGAAATTGAAGCACTGAAGCATGTTTTTGGTCCGCAAGCGGATCATATTGTAATTGCCAATACAAAAGGTTTCACCGGTCATCCGATGGGCGTTGGAATCGAGGACGTAATAGCTATAAAAATACTGGAAACGGGCATTGTTCCTCCGGTTGCTAATTTCAAGGAAGTGGATCCCGATCTCGGTAATTTAAACCTCTCAAAAGGAGGTAAATACCCGGTTGAGTTCGCCTTAAGACTGGCTGCAGGATTCGGTTCACAGATCAGTATGACCTTGTATAAATGGTATCCTACAGCGGACGGTCTCAGAAGAGATCCCGACCATCTTGGATATGACTACAGAATTCAGGATCGTGTAAAATGGGAGAAATGGTTGCAAAATGCTTCCGGAAAGAACAAACCTGAAATTGAAGTATACAAAAGAACCCTGCGTGTTCAGGATGATTTTGGTACCAATGGTAATGGGAAAAATGGATCGAATAGTCGGCTTGAAGTACAAAAAGCCGTGGTAGAATCACCGCAGATTGTACAACAGGAAGTTCAAACAGTTACTGAAGATAAGGTGCAAAAAGAAATTATGATGCTGATCAGCGAAAAGACAGGATATCCTTATGATATGCTGGATGCTGATCTGGATCTTGAAGCAGATTTGGGTATTGATACAGTTAAACAAGCAGAACTATTTGCAGATGTCCGAGGAAAATATGACATCTCGCAAAATGATAATATTGCATTATCTGATTACCCAACACTCAAGCATATCATTGCATTTGTATACGAAAACCGCCCGGATCTAAAATCCGCGCAGGTAGTTGTTCAGGCGCAACCGACAATGCAGGCAAACAATGTTTCAACAGTTGAAATTCAAACAACAGAAACGAGCAAAGTAGTTGAAGAAATTATGGCGCTGATCGCTGAAAAAACAGGCTATCCACCAGAGATGTTGGATGCTGACCTGGACCTTGAGGCTGATTTAGGTATTGATACGGTTAAGCAGGCTGAATTATTCGCGGACATTCGGGGAATGTATGATATCCCGCAGGACGACACGATTGAATTATCTGCTTTTCCAACTCTTCAGCATTTAATTGGTTTCGTTTATGATAAGCGGCCTGAACTGAAAGAAATAAAAACAGAGGGTAAGGTCGTTGAAGCGAGTATTCAAGTCGCCCAGGCACATCAGGTTAAAACCACACAGGAAGAAAATAAAGTAGTAAATGAGGTTATGGCGCTGATCGCTGAAAAGACAGGATATCCACCTGAGATGTTGGATCCTGACCTGGATCTGGAAGCGGATCTTGGTATTGATACGGTCAAGCAAGCAGAACTTTTTGCTGATATTCGTGGATTATATGATATTCCGCAGGATGATACGATCGAATTATCTGAATTCCCAACCTTACAGCATCTGATTGGCTTTGTATATAAGAAGCGTCCGGATTTGAAAACAACATCTGTTGTCGTTGCTGCAGAACCCTTAGTACAGCAGGACGAACAAGTGCCGGTTCAGACTCAAAAGGAACAGACACAGATTCAGTCCGGGGTTGTGCAAGAGGTTTTGGCATTGATCGCTGAAAAGACTGGTTATCCACCTGAGATGTTGGATCCTGATCTGGATCTGGAAGCGGATCTCGGTATTGATACGGTTAAGCAGGCAGAATTATTTGCTGATATTCGGGGATTATATGATATTCCTCAGGA
>Ga0102814_10000025_pt1 | contig 98016 bp, 103 predicted proteins | sample ColrivemetaGS741_FD_79112 | JGI IMG/M metagenome (GOLD analysis project Ga0102814, IMG submission 79112) | Estuarine microbial communities from the Columbia River estuary - Flood tide ETM metaG S.741 | ecosystem: Environmental > Aquatic > Marine > Intertidal zone > Estuary | place: USA...
CTTTACCAAGATATGGAAATGCATGATATACCTTTTTGGAGTTATTTCTGTCAAGTTTCCGACTCAACAACTAGTTATGGGTCTTATTCTGGAGCAGTTCCAAATGAGAAGATAACTTGGGGAAAATTAGATATCACAACGCCTAAATTCATAGTAGAATCTGATGCTACAATCGTTGTACCATTGATTTTTGCTCATGTTTTAGGATGGTAAAAAAAATGAAAAAAAATTAAATATTAATTTGATTATTTCAATAAGGATATTACTTTTGATAAAACATAAAGATTAAATTTTACCCAATGAAAAGAGTTATTGTTGATTACGCGAAATTAACAAATGAAATCTTAACCTTGCTGGTTGAGAAGTTTCCTGATGGATATGATGAATCTGACATAATTAGATTCAAAAACATTAAAAATGAAGCAATTGAAGCTGTTGAAGTAAGAACAGAAGACACTATCTTCTTAGTAAAAGTAAGTATGAAACTTGCCGACAGAATTGAAAATTTTGAAGAGGATGATGATGATGACACAACTGAAGACACAATGGAGTCATTAAATGATTTAGATATTGCGGACGAATCAGACGATGATGACGATGAATAAGCTCAATAAAATGAATATAAATAAAAAGTCTCGCTTTTAGCGAGACTTTTTATTTATAGATATCTTTCATTAATGACACTTAAGTGATGCTTCTCATGTCCCTGGATAATATATCCAATCGCTCTTACAGAAACTGTACAACCAGAAGCTTTCCCAATTCTCAATAATTGATTGTCAGAAAAACTTTTAAATAAAGTAAGGGTTGCTTTTCTAACTGAAACATATTCTTCGATTATACTTATCATTTCCCTGCCATTAGCATTAGCAACTTTCACATAATCATTTTCTTCAAATCCAGAAAGCTCAGTATTATCATTTCTTGCTATTCTCAAAGCTCTATAGGTAAATATTCTTTCTGCATCAATTAAATGTAAAAGTATATCCTTAATAGTCCATTTTCCTTCAGCATATTTAAATTCTAATTTATCATTAGGTATTAAATTAAAAAACGAAACTGTACTTTCTAATTGAGCTGACAAACCACTCTCAATTGAATTCTTAGTATTCGCTAAAGCGACATAATTTGCGTAAAACGGAGCGTATTCTTCTTTTAAAAACTGAATCATATATAATTTATGTATAAAAAAAGCCTCATAAATGAGGCTTTTTATTAAAGTTCTTTAAAAATTGTATGCATTAGTCTTTTCTTATCATTAATGCTTTCTTCTAGAGAAATCATAGTTTCTGTTCTATACACACCTTCAATATCATCTATCATAAAGATAATATCTTTTGCATGCTGTGTGTCTTTTGCTCTAATTTTACAAAAAATATTAAACTTTCCAGTAGTAATATGCGCTACTGTAACATAAGGAATTTCATAAATTCTTTCTAAAACAAATTTTGTTTGAGAAGTATTATGCAAAAACACACCAATATAAGCTATAAAAGAATAACCTAATTTATTATAATCTAAAGACAATGAAGAACCTTGTATAATTCCTGCTTCTTCCATTTTTTTGACTCTAACATGAACAGTCCCAGCAGAAATAAGCAATTTTTTTGCAATATCCGTAAAAGGAACTCTTGTGTTATCAATCAACATGTCTAAAATTTGATGATCCACTTCATCTAATCGAAACTTACTCATAAAGTATAAAATAAATAATATTTAAAATTCTGATTTCAAAGTGCAAATTTATTAAAGATTTAATAATCCATTGCTATATTTTAACATATTATTTAGTTTAAAATCAGCTTTTTTATGAATTATTGGTAAATTTCCGTATTCTGATTCAAAAATCATTCCTTTACAATCATATTCTAAATGACCAATTGTATCATTTAGGTTTTCAATTTGAATAATTTCTGCAACAAAATTAATGTTTCCCCCAACTAACTCTTCTTTAAATTGCGCTGCAAAGTTAATCGTTTTTTCTTCATCGTTTTCATTTATTTTAACGTTTCTATAAACAAAATCGAAAAAACACTTAGAATTTTGAGGGATTCTTAAATAATCTTCCAATTCACCACTAATATGATTTTCGGTTTCACCACACAAAAGAGAAGAAACAAGAGATATAAACACGTATTTACGCACTTCATCTCTTTGATAATCATTTTTATAATGTCCGGCTTCAAATAAAATAGTTGGTGTTCCTTGAGTGGTAAAATAGTCTCCAATACAATTTACATTAAACGCATCATCAAATCTTCCTATTTGATTTGGAATATACACATTAAGAGAATTATTAATTTTATTAATTCTTTTAACTGCTTTTAAGCGAACATCATTAAACTCGCACTCATTATTATAGGAAGGCGACAAAAATGACATAGTAGCAGGCAAACCAGTGTTTTTAGTACCAAAAATTGTGCGTTGATCATGCAAGTTGTAGCAAAAATCTGGTTTAAAGTCCAAATACAAACTCCTAAGCAACTTACTTTCAGTCTGAGTTACATTAAACGCATCTCTATTTAAATCAATATTGTTAGCGTTTTCTCTTGTATATAAATCAGCTCCATCTGGATTTAGAATAGGAATGCATAATAAAATGTAATTATTCTTTATAAAAACAGCATTTTCATCTTCAGATTGCAAGAAATTCATGAAATCAAATAACCCTTTTGTAGTTGTAGATTCATTTCCATGCATTTGAGACCACAATAAAATTTTTGTTTTTCCAGACCCAATCCTAACGCTGTAAATATTTTTATCTTTTTCTGACTTTCCTTCAACCTTTACTTTGAAACTCTTTTTAAGCAATTCCAAAAGAGGTTCAATATGATTATTTGTAATATACCTACCAGATAAATTACCGTTTAAATACTGTGTTGCTAATTGTAAAAACATGCTTTATTTTATATGTTACAAATGTAAACATCTTATTATTTACATTTGTAAACAAATAAATAGTTAGTTTAATTTACTTTTGTAAACTAATATTAATACTGTATACAGCTCGTTCCGAATACATGTTTACAATATTTAACATATTTAATTTTATTATTTAAATAATTTAAAATCAAGTATTTATATAATTTTAAGTAAAGTTTTAATTTAATCTAATTATTAATTGTTTACGATATTATTGCTATTTACATAAGTTATTTTTACATTTGTAAACTAAATATCTAAACACACGTATTTACATTGGTAAACATTGAAGATTTTATTAAAAGGCTAGAAATTATTCTAGAATATTATAGCTTATCAGCATCCGCTTTTGCAGACAAGATAAATGTGCAGCGCTCTAGTTTGTCTCACCTACTCTCTGGAAGAAACAAACCTAGTTTAGATTTTATATTGAAAATTATTGATGAATTTCCTGAAGTAGATTTGTATTGGATTTTAAACGGAAAAGGAAATTTTCCAAAATCAGAGATTTCAAAACAAGAAAAAATAACCTCTACTCCTATTCTAAAAAATGAAGGTGTTGAAAGTTTTAAAAAAGATAATGGATCAGATTTATTTTCGCAAAACAATGAATTCGAAAATACTGCCGTAAAAAATAATTTAGAAGAAAAAATTTCAAATACGCCAAATTTCGAAAAAGATAAAAGCGTATCTAATATTGAACGAATTGTAATTTTTTATTCTAATGGAAATTTTAAAGAATATTTACCTTAACCAATCTAATATTAAAAAAAACATAAAAAAAAACCGAACATTTCTGTTCGGTTTTTTTTATGTTCAAAATACATCTAACTATTTAGACCACTCCGCAATGCTATCTTTATTCATTTTCTCATAATCTTTATTAGCAGCTTTTGTTGCTCCTTCTAAAGAAAATTTAGCTGATTGTATAGCGCCTTTTTTGTCTCCTAATTTAGCTTGTATAAGCGATTTTAATCTTAAATACCAGAACGGAACATCTTTTCCTGCAGGTGTTAATGAAATAGAGTTGTTTATCCACAATAAAGATTTGTTTAAATCTTTATCTGATTGATAATAATATTGTGCAGCAGAAAAGTAATCAGTTGATGATGGTCCGGCTAGAGTTTTTTCAATACTATTTATTGCTAATTCTTGTGTTGGAACAGTAAATGGAACAGAAACAATTGTTCTTTCCCAAGACAAATCTAATGTTCCCGTATCACTAGTAAGATTGTTTAAGGAAATTGTAAATGATTCTACTGATTTATTTAAAGTTTCTGGTTTTACCGTAACCTTCAAAGCTACTTTAGAATCGTCCCATACATCTGGCAATCCCCAGTTGTTAGTATCTGAATAAAATATAATATCCCAGCTATCTGCCTTTGGTGTTGTATAAATTGCATATTTACCCTTCTTTAATTCATTAGTTCCAAATTTTACATTTTCACTAAAATTTATTGTTGTATTTTCATTTGCACCAGTTCTCCAGTTTTTACCATATGGAACTAATTCTCCATATACTGTTCTGTTCTTAGCGCTTGGACGAGAATATTCAATTTGAACAGTTGTTAGACCAACTACTTGCTCAATTTTTGAAGAAGGACTTGCCTGTGGTGTTTTTACTTGTGCATTACTATTAAAACCTGCAATTACTAATAATAAAACTAATACTTTTTTCATTTTGATATATTTATTTTGTTCAAAAATAGAAATTGTAATATTTAAAAATGTTAAAAATAACTTAAATCCATATTTTTGTTTAGCCTAATTTTATTTAAGATAAACAAAAAACACTACCTTTACAAAAAAAATGAAAGTTTATACTTTACTATCTAAACAAAACTTATTAATTTCATTAGATAAAGAATTAAAATCGATACTATTTTTTAATTTGTTTTTTTACAATTGATATTGAACTTGTTATGAATATATTTTGGTTTAGAAGAGATTTACGTTTAGAAGATAATGTAGGATTATTTCATGCTTTGAATGATGCTAATGAAATTCTTCCTATTTTTATTTTTGATGATAAAATTCTGTCCGAATTGCCAAAAGACGATCCTCGAGTGACTTTTATTCATGAATTACTTTCTAAAATTCAAAATCAACTGCAAGAAAACGGAAAGTCATTAGCAGTTTTTCATGGTCAACCAAAAACTATTTTCGAAAAATTAATTAAAGAAAATAAAATTGAAACGGTTTATACCAATCACGATTACGAACCTTATGCCAGAAAGCGTGATAAAGAAATAAATCAATTGTTTAAAGACAATAATATTGTATTTAAAACCAGTAAAGATCAAGTAATTTTTGAAAAAAGTGAAATTGTAAAAAAAGATGGAACTCCTTATGTTGTTTACACTCCTTTCTCCAATAAATGGAAAGAAGCTTTTGCCAAAATAAAAGTAGTTCCTTATAATTTTGAAGATAAATTAAATAAAATAACACAACACTCCTACCCTTTTTTAAGTCTAAAAGATTTTGGTTTTGAAGTCTCTGCAATTAAAGTAACCCCTTTTAATATTAGCGAAAAAGTGATTTTTAATTATGAAGAAACTCGCAATTTTCCGGCTTTGAACGGAACATCTATGCTTGGAACGCATTTGCGTTTTGGGTCTGTTTCTATTCGAAAAATGGTAAATCATGCGGCAAGTTTTCAGAATGAAACTTTTTTGAAAGAACTAATTTGGAGAGAATTTTTTATGCAAATTTTATGGCATTTTCCACATACGGTAAATTCGAGTTTTAGACCAAAATACGATGCTGTACAATGGAAAAACAATGAGAATTTATTTCAAAAATGGTGCGATGGTAAAACGGGTTACCCAATGGTAGATGCTGGAATGCGAGAACTAAATAAAACGGGACACATGCATAATCGTGTGCGAATGGTTGTTGCTAGTTTCTTATGCAAACACTTATTAATCGATTGGAAATGGGGAGAAACGTATTTTGCTCAAAAGCTTTTAGATTACGAACAATCGAGTAATATTGGAAACTGGCAATGGGCAGCTGGTTCTGGTGTTGATGCTGCACCTTATTTCAGAATTTTTAATCCTACAGAGCAAATTAAAAAATTTGATAAAGAATTAAAATACATCAGAAAATGGATTCCAGAATTAGAAACACTTCATTACCCAAAACCTATTGTTGATCACAAGGAGGCAAGAGAACTTTGCTTAAAAACATATAAAGAAGCTATTGGTTAATTTTTAATGATTTAATTTTATCTGTATTCAACTCTTTAAAATCTTTAACAATTATATTTGCTTTAGATAAATCTTGAAACTTTGAATGTATACTATCGTAACCAATACAATAAATATTTGCTGCTACCGAAGCTTCAATTCCATTAGTGCTGTCTTCAATTACTATACAATTTTCCTTTGGAGCAATAGACAAACTTGCTGCATGTTCAAAAATAGCAGGATGTGGTTTTGATTTAGGGAAGTCTTCTCCCGATACTTTATGTGTAAAATACGTATTCAAATTAAAACGATTAAAAACTCTTTCAATAGTAACTTTTGAAGCAGATGATGCTAAAATCAATTGAATTCCATTTGAATGGAAGTCTTTAATTAAATCCTCTACCCCTTCAATTAAATATAAATCTTCTTTAGTATCAAAAGCATCATTAAAAATTGCTCTTTTTCTTTGAATTAAATCTTCAACTTCTTGAGTTAAATTAAATTGACTTTTTAACTTCTGAAAAACATTTCGTGTAGAGTTCCCTGTTAATGTATGGTAAAGATCATCTGTAACAATAATATTTAATTCTTCAAAATGTTTAAAATAAGCATATTTATGAACAGGTTCAGTGTCTACAATTACACCATCCATATCGAAAATTACTGTTTTTACCATGTTTTTAATTAGTTTTTTCAAAGGTAGAATTTGAAAATGTATTATTCAATTAAAAAAAATAAAAAATCGTATTAAACCTTTTTATATATCTTTAGTCTTATTAACAAACAATTTAAAATTGCAAGACGATATAGATTTAATAGCAGAAATAATAAATCCGAAAACGCAAAATGAAGCGTTTAAGAAATTATTGCGTTTATATCAAAAACCTTTATATTTTCACATTCGTAACATAGTTTTAAATCATGACGATACTGATGATGTTTTACAAAACACTTTTATAAAAGTATTTTCTAATATTAGTAAATTTAAAGGTGATAGTAAGCTATACTCATGGATATATAGAATTGCAACGAATGAATCGTTGACTTTTTTACAGCAAAAAGCTAAAAAAAGCGGAATCTCTAATGAAGAATTACAAAATAATGTATTAAACAATTTAGAAAGTGATGTTTATTTTGAAGGTGACGAAATTCAATTAAAGTTACAGAAAGCAATAGCTATATTACCCGAAAAACAACAATTAGTATTTAAAATGAAGTATTTTGAAGAAATAAAATACGAAGAAATGTCGGGAATTTTAGAGACCTCAGTAGGAGCCTTAAAAGCAAGTTACCATATAGCTACAAAAAAAATTGAAGAATATTTAAAAACTAATTAAACCTTTTACTCTGAATAGAGTCTTATACATATGAAAGAATTTGACTTAAATAAAAACAAAATAAACTCAGGATTTAAAGTCCCTGAAAATTACTTTGATAATTTTGAAAGTAAAATACTTGCTAAAATTAATTTAAAAGAAGAACCAAAAGTTGTTTCGTTATTTTACAGAAAACAAGTTTGGATTTCTAGTATTGCTGCTATTTTTGTTTTGGCTATTGCAATTCCAGCATATTTTAATTCTATTGAAACAAAACCAATAGAAAACGTAACAATGGAAAACTATTTAGCTTATCAACCTAATGTAATAACATTTGATATTATTGATAACTTAGATGACAACGATATATTAGAATTAGAAAGCTCATTAGCAACAAACAATGACTTGGCTGTAGAATCATATTTATCAAACACACAAAATTTAGATTATTATTTAAACGAGTAATTATGAAAACAAAATATTTATTACCCTTATTATTACTATTAGTTTCAACCATTTCTTTTTCTCAAGGGTTTAAAGAAAAGAAAGAGAAAATTAAAGCTTTAAAAGTTGCTTACATAACAGAAGAACTTGATTTATCTGCAGATGAAGCTCAAAAGTTTTGGCCAATTTACAACAGTTATGATGAAAAACAATTTGAGCTACGACATAAAAAAATGCGAGAAATTGTAAATAAGTTTGAAAATGGAGGTTTAGAAAAATTATCCGAAAAAGAAGCAACTACACTTGTTAATCAAATGGAAGCCATTGATTATGAACTTTATACTTTAAAGAAAAAATTTACAAACAATTTACAAAGTGTAATTTCTTCAAAAAAAATAATAAAACTAAAAAAAGCGGAAGATGAATTCAATCGAAAGCTTCTGAAACAATTTAGAGGTAGAAAAGAATAAAAAAAAGCCCTGACCAGGGCTTTTTTTTATTTAAAATCTAACCGTATTATTCTATTATTACCAGTTGCATAAGCTGTTGAATCGTTTTTAAATCGTATAGTTAACAAATCTTTATCTTCTAATAATTTCTTCCAAGAAATACCTCTATTATTTGAATAAAACAAACCTGTTCCTCCTACAGAAACTAACTCATTCCCTCTAGTATTTGGGATAAACTGTACACAAGATGCATAACCAAATCCTTCATTTTGAGCGACTAATTTCCAAGTTTTCCCGCCGTCTAAAGTAATTGCTTTATTATTTGAATTATCCTGTTGTTTCTCATAATTTCCTCCTGCAATAAAACCAATATTTTCATCATAAAAATCAGCTGTAAATATCCCAGTCATTGCCTCACCTTGCACAATTGGCGTTGCATAAACTTTCCATGAGTTTCCTTTATCTTCACTTACAAAACAACGGGCTTTTTTTCCACCAGAAACCATAAAAATCTTATTCCCTTTCAAAATTAAATTAGAATTACTCGCAGCAAATGCAGCTTCACCTTCTTCAGTATTTGGCAATTTAGAACAATCTATTTTTTGCCAAGAATTTCCTCCGTCATAAGTAATAATTACATTCATACAATTTGCAACTGGATCCCCTATTGCAACACCAAATTTATCATCTAAAAACTGCATACTATCGTAAAAAACTTTTTCATTCTCTTCTTTATAGACTAACTTAACAACTGTTTTATCCTTTGAAATTTTATATAATAAAGCTGGGTTTGCGACGCTTAAAATAAAAATAGCGTCTTTAGTTTGTGCAATACTTCTAAATTCAAGTTGCAAAGAGTCTAGTTCAATTCTTCCTTTAAATTTTGAATTACTTAAAAAATTAATTGCTCCATATTTCCCTTTGTTACCTGAAAACCATAAATTATCATTATCTAACAAAATTGCTCTTATACTAATAGAGTCTTCGTGTATAACATTTACCGAAACATTTGAAATATCTCTTTGTATATCAATTTTATTTGCACATGAAACTAAAAAAATAAAGAAACTAAACAAAAGTAATTTAACCTTCATACCTATTGATTTTACTGCTAAAGTACAACATTATTCATATTAAATTAATAGCTTAAAAATAAAGTTGGCACAATAATTGAATTTACTTAAGCAAAATAGAATGTTTAACTAAATACAAACGATATGAAAAAGAAAACAATTATTAGCTTTTTATTTATAGCACTACTTTCATTAAGTACGTTTGCACAAGATAAAACTACAGTTAGAGCAAATAGCTCTGATATAAGTGACAATTTAGACCTAAGAGCTATAGCTTCCATTTTTGGAGACGCATCAAATCTAGAAGATTTTGAAAACAGAATTAATGACCCAAAAGCTCAAATTTCTAATTTAGATTTAAACAATGATAATTATGTAGATTATCTACGAGTAATTGAATCTGTAGAAGGAAATGCACATTTAATTATAATTCAATCTGTATTAGAAAAAGATACTTATCAAGATATTGCTACAATTGAAGTAGAAAAAGACAGAAACAATAAAGTTCAAGTTCAAGTTGTAGGAAACGTATATATGTATGGTGAAAACTATATTTATGAACCAGTATATGTAAATACACCAGTAATTTATACTTCTTTTTGGATAAACAATTATCATCCATATTATTCAAATTGGTATTGGAACTATTATCCTAGTTATTATTATGCTTGGAGCCCTTTTCCTGTTTTTAGATATAGAAATCATATAGGCGTACATATTAACTTTGGACATACATATCATTATGTAAGTCACAGAAGTTGTCACAGAGCTTATAGCATGTATGATGGAAGAAGAAGTTATGCTTACGAAAGACAATACCCAAATAGAAATTTTTCACATAGAAATAGCGGGTATTCAAACCGAAGAGAGTTAGACAACAGTAGACCTATAAGAAATGTTAGACCTAGAAATGAAATAGCATCTAATAATCCTAGAAATAATACTTCTCCAAGAACGAGTACTCCTAGAGAAAATGCTTCTCCAAGAAATTCATCTCCAAGAAATTCATCTCCAAGAGTTGGTACAACTCCTAGAAATAATTCGCCTAGAGAAATTTCTTCTCCAAGAACAAATAGCCCAAGGAGTAATGCTCCTAGAGCAACATCTCAACCTAGAAATAATAGCTCAAACGGAGTTAGCTCTCCAAGAAGTCAATCACAACCAAGGGCCAATAGTACTAGAACACAATCACAACCAAGATCTTCTGCACCAAGAAGCAATTCTTCAAGAGGAGGTTCTTCTAGCGGGTCTTCAAGAGGAGGCTCTAGAAACGGTTAATCATAAAGTCCTGCAAATTGCAGGACTTTTTTGTTTTTAATTTGTATCTTTGCAAGCTGATTTAATTAAAATAATGAGATTACATAGAAATTTAGTATTTACAGTTATAGATTCGCTACTTGCAATTTTTAATGATGGAGAATATGCAGATAAAGCAGTATCAAAAGCGCTAAAAAAAGACAAACGTTGGGGAAGTAATGATAGAAAATTTGTTGCAGAAACAATTTATGAAATTGTTAGATGGAGAAGGTTGTATGCGGAAATTGCTGAAGTTAAAGAACCTTATGACAGAGATAATATTTGGAGAATATTTGCTGTTTGGGCAACTTTAAGAGGAATTACATTACCAGATTGGAAATATTTTGAAAATACACCTTCGCGTAAAATTAGAGGTCGTTTTGATGAATTATCTAAAGTTAGAGTCTTTAAAGAGTCTATTCCAGATTGGATAGATGAATTAGGTATAAAAGAACTAGGTTTAGAAACTTGGGAAAAAGAACTAAGTGCTCAGAACAAACAAGCGGAAGTTATTTTAAGAATAAATACATTAAAAACCACTAGAGATGTAGTACACTCTATTTTGATGGATTTAAATATTGAAACGCATGCTGTTGAAGGATATGATGACGCTTTAGTTTTAAACGAAAGAGCAAATGTTTTTATGACACAAGCTTTTAGAGACGGTATGTTTGAAGTACAAGATGCTTCTTCTCAATTAGTAGCATACTTTTTAGATGTTGCTCCTGGAATGAGAGTTGTAGATACTTGTGCTGGTGCTGGTGGAAAAACATTGCACCTTGCTTCTTTAATGGAAAATAAAGGACAATTAATTGCAATGGATTTATACGAAAGTAAATTAAAGCAATTAAAATTAAGAGCGAAAAGAAATGGCGCTTTTAATATTGAACCTAGAGTAATAGAAAGTACAAAAACGATTAAAAAATTACATGGAACTGCAGATAGAGTTTTAATTGATGCTCCTTGTAGTGGTTTAGGTGTTATGAAACGTAACCCTGATAGTAAATGGAAATTACAACCTGAATTTATAGATAATATTAAAAAAATACAAGCCGAAGTTTTAGAAAATTATTCTAAAATTGTAAAACCAGGAGGGAAATTGGTTTATGCTACATGTTCTATATTGCCATCTGAGAATGAAGAACAAATTAAGCATTTCTTAACCACAGAATCAGGAAAAAACTTTACCTTTATTAAAGACAAGAAAATTTTGTCTTATGAAAGTGGTTTTGATGGTTTTTATATGGCACAATTAGAAAGAAATAAATAAGAAGATTATGAAAAAGAACATTACATTATTATTTTTATTGAGTATTGTATTTGGTTTTGCACAAATACCAACAGGGTATTATAGTACTGCAACTGGAAGTGGCTATACTTTAAAAACACAGTTACATAATATCATTAATAATAATACTAACACTAATTTGATTGCTAATTATGGTGATATGTGGACATTATTTACTCAACCAGCTTTTAGAGATAATTATTATGAAAATAATCAATCGTTATTAGATATTTATTCTGAAGTGCCCGGAACAGCAAATAATGACGCTTACGAATACACAACGACTGCCGACCAATGTGGAGGTAGTACTCCAAGTGCTGAAGGTGGTTGTTATAATAGAGAGCATACAATTCCACAAAGTGTATTTGGAGGTAGTAATTCCTATCCAATGTATTCAGATGCACATTTTGTTATCCCATCTGATAATAGAGTAAATGGATGGAGAGATAATTACCCTTTTGGTAGAGTTGTAACAACAACAGGTGTTCAATGTAGTAATTCAACTCTAAATAATGTAGATACTACTCCTTGTTATACAACAAATCAATCTAGAATAGGAAATAATGTAAACTCTGGTTATTCAGCAGGTTATACAAATGTTGTATTTGAACCAATTGACGAGTTTAAAGGTGATATAGCTAGAGCTTTATTATATTTTGGAACTCGTTATCAAGATAATGTTTCGAGTTGGAGTTATGTAATGTTTAATAGTACATCAGATCAAGTATTTACAAATACATTTTTAAATATATTGATAACTTGGCATTTAAATGACCCTGTTAGCGCATATGAAATAGCGAAGAATAATGCAGTTTATACTTTTCAAGGAAATAGAAATCCATTTATAGATCATCCAGAATATGTATGTCAAATTTACATTACACAATGTGCATCATTAAGTACTGAAAATTTTACATCTTTAAATGATATATCTATTTACCCAAACCCAACTTCAAATGGATCTTTTTCTATTTCTAGTAAAGTTGATTTAAATTCAATTACAATTTATAATGTAAACGGACAAATAATTCAAGAAATTAAAAAACCAAGCACGATAAGTACAGAAACATATAACGTAAATAACCTATCAACTGGTTTTTATTTAGTGCAGTTAGCTTCTGAAAATGGTTCGGTAACCAAAAAAGTTATTGTAAACTAAATTTACATTTTTACATAAATTAAAAAAAGCATCAAACTTTCGGGTTTTATGCTTTTTTTGTTTTAAAACTTATTCAATTGGTCCTTGCCATTGCGAAAAACCACCTACTAAATTATAAGTATTCTCAAAACCTAATTGTTGCATAACCCCGCAAGCGTTTGCACTTCTTACACCAGCCGCACAATATAAATAATAATTTTTAGCTTTATCTAATTCATCTACTTGATATACAAAACCTTGACCTTTATATATATCAAAATTTAACGAACCAGGAATTTTTCCATTATTCACTTCGTCTTCTGTTCTTACGTCTAAAATAACTCCATTTACATCAGTTAAATACTTACTCCACCACTCTTGTTGCTCTAAATTCATGTTCAAAAATATTTTATCCAAATGTATAACCTTTATTATATTTTAAAAAATTTAATAAAAATTTAACACATACTTGTATATACAAATATAAAAAAACATTACATTTGTACCTACAAATATCGTAGAGATGAATATTGAAGAAGAAATTAAAAGCATTATTAAATTAAGCATCACTAGAAAAGTAATGCTTAATTTAACTTTTACTAGAAATTTCATAACTGATAAGTTTGCAGAGCTTTTAAAACCTTATGATGTATCTAGTGAACAATATAATGTTTTAAGAATATTAAGAGGTCAAAAAGGAAACCCTGTAAACATGCAAGACATTCAAGAACGAATGGTTACTAAAAATAGTAACACTACTCGATTGATTGATAAATTGCTAATAAAAGAAATGGTTGTTAGAAATACATGCCCAAATAACAGACGAAAAATTGAAGTTAAAATTACTGAACATGGTTTAAAAACTCTTTCTGATTTAGATCCAATTATTGAAAGTCATGATACTATTTTTACGGATAAATTATCCAACAAAGAATTAGAAACTTTAAATGAATTATTAGAAAAAATTAGAAATTAAATATATGAACACATTTATAGAAAATCAAAATTGGCGTTACGCAACCAAAAAATTTGATGTAACAAAAAAAGTTACTAAAAAAGATTTAGATACTTTAAAAGAGGCAATTCGATTAAGTACTTCATCATATGGCTTACAACCATATAAAATTTTAATCGTTGAAAACCCTGAAATAAGAGCTAAGTTACAGCCTGTTTCTTGGGGACAAGCCCAAATAACAGAAGCTTCTCACCTATTTGTATTTGCAAATATTGTAGATATTCAAGAGAATCATATAGATGATTATATTAATAATATCATTAAAACTAGAGAATTAAAGGTTGAAGATTTGAAAGGATATGCTGATTTTATGAAATCTAAAATAACAACTTTAGACATTGTCATGAAATCTGTATGGACTTCTAAACAAACTTATTTGGCTTTAGCAAACTTAATGAATGCTGCTGCTGAATTAAAAATTGACGTAACTCCAATGGAAGGCTTTGAAGCAGAAAAGTATAACGAAATACTTGAGCTTAATGAATTAGGCTTAAATGCCTCTCTTGTTGCAACAGTTGGTTACAGACATGCTGAGGACCTAACCCAACACTACGTTAAAGTACGTAAATCAAATAACGAATTATTCACAACAATTAAATAATTATCTAAAAAAACAAAAACAATGAAAAACTTTAAAACAATTGCATTAGCAATATTTGCATTAGTAACTTTTACAGTAAATTCTCAATCTAAAAAGGTAAATCCAGAAAAAAGTAATATTCACTGGGTTGGTAAAAAAGTTACCGGTCAACATGAAGGAACCATTTCTTTAAAAGAAGGTGTTTTAATATTTAAAAAAGGAAAATTAGCTGGTGGAAAATTCATTATGGATATGACTACTATAAATACTACTGATTTAGATGGAGGAATGAAGAACAAATTAGATGGTCATTTAAAATCAGATGATTTTTTTGGGACAGAAAATTTCCCAACCGCAGGTTTAGTTTTTAAAACTATTGCTACTAAAGACAAAAATAACTATACAGTAACAGCTGATTTAACAATTAAAGGAATTACAAATCAAATTACTTTTGACATTAATGTAAATGGTTCTTCTGCAACAACAAAACTAGTTATCAATAGAGCAAAATATGATATCAAATATGGTTCAGGAAGTTTCTTTGACAATTTAGGAGACAAAACAATTTATGACGATTTTGATTTAGATGTTAAATTGACATTCTAATTTTAAAGCATTTTTTCTTGAATAATAAAAAGTCTAAATTTTAAATTTGGACTTTTTTGATTTAAAATTTGTTTTTAAAAATAAAGTTTCTATATATTTGCAATTCAAATTACAAACATGAACACATTTTTAAATAATACTTGGTGGTGGAATAACTTACTTCAAACGACGTGAGAAAATCCTCCTATAGTATAATTTAATCTAAATACATAGAAAAGGCTTGTCAATCACGACAAGCCTTTTTTTATTGCCAATTTTTAAAAAACAACAAATGAAAACATATCAATTACATACTTCATACAAACAAATTCTAGCCGATACCATTACACCTGTTAGTGTTTATTTAAAGATTAGAGATAAATTCCCAAACAGCATTTTATTAGAAAGTTCAGATTATCATGGAAATGAAAACAGTTTTTCTTACATCTGTTTTAATCCAATTGCTTCGATAAAAGTAGAAGATAAAAAAATTGAAACTAATTTTCCAGATGGTTTTTCAGAAATTATTCCAATTGATAAAAACGTAAACGTTGCAACTGAAATCGAACAGTTTTCAAAGAAATTTAAAACAGATGAAAACAATTTTAAATTTATAAATCAAGGCTTATTTGGTTACATCGCTTATGATGCAATTCAACATTTTGAAAATATTCCAATTGCGAATAAATCAACCGAAAATAAAATACCAGAAATATATTATGCCGTTTATCAAAATATAATTGCAATAAATCATTTTAAAAATGAAGCGTATATTTTCTGTCATTCGTATGAAAACGAGAACAATACAGATGAAATTCATCAATTGTTGCAAGCTAAAAACTTTGCTTCCTTTACGTTTACTAAAAATGGAGAGGTAGTTTCTAACTTAACCGATAACGATTTTAAAAACTATGTAAAATTAGCCAAGCAACATTGCCAACGCGGAGATGTATTTCAATTGGTTTTATCTAGACGATTTTCACAAAACTTTAAAGGAGACGAATTCAATGTATATCGTGCTTTAAGAAGTATAAATCCTTCTCCTTACCTATTCTATTTCGATTACGGAAATTTTAAAATATTTGGGTCTTCGCCCGAAGCACAATTAGTAATTAAAGATAATCATGCCGAGATTCATCCAATTGCTGGAACTTTCAAGCGAACCGGAAATGATGAAGAGGATGCAGAACTTGCTAAAAAATTGGGAGAAGACAAAAAAGAAAACAGTGAACACGTAATGTTGGTCGATTTAGCCAGAAACGATTTAAGCAGAAGTTGTAACGAAGTAAAGGTAGAAAAATATAAGGAAGTTCAGTTTTTCTCTCACGTGATTCATCTGGTTTCAAAAGCCACAGGAAAATTAAAACCCAATCATCCTTTTATGGAATTGGTTGCTAAAACTTTTCCTGCCGGAACTTTAAGTGGTGCTCCAAAACACAAAGCCATGCAGCTAATCGAATCAATCGAAAAAACAAATCGTAGTTTCTATGGAGGTGCAATTGGTTTCATGGACTTTGAAGGAAATTTTAATCATGCCATTATGATTCGTAGTTTTTTGAGTAAAAACCATACCTTACACTTTCAAGCTGGAGCAGGAATTGTAGCAGATTCATCCGAAGAAAACGAAACACAAGAAGTTTATAATAAGTTAGGTGCTTTGCAAAAAGCATTAGATTTAGCAGAGAATATTTAAATTGCAAAAACAATTACAAAATTCAATTGTAATAATAATTAGAAAAAAACAACAAAATATAACTCGTCAAAATTGATATTTGACATTGAACTTATAAAAAAATGAAAATAATAGTCATAGATAATTACGATAGTTTTACTTATAATTTAGTCCATTATTTAGAAGATTTAGATGCAAAAGTTACAGTGTATCGTAACGATGAATTTGAATTAGAAGAACTAGAAAAATTTGATAAAATTCTACTTTCTCCAGGACCAGGAGTTCCTGATGAGGCTGGTTTATTAAAAGATGTAATCAAAAGGTATGCTAAAACCAAAAGTATCTTTGGTGTTTGTCTTGGTTTACAAGCCATTGGAGAAGTTTTTGGAGGAACATTAATCAATTTAGAAAAAGTGTATCATGGAGTTGCTACCAAAGTAACACAAATTGAAGACGATTTTATTTTTACTGATTTACCTAAAGAGACGGAAGTTGGTCGCTACCATTCTTGGGTAGTTTCTAATGAAAACCTTCCTGAAGATTTAATCGTAACTAGTGTAGATGAAAACGGACAAATAATGTCTATGAAACATGCTATTTATGATGTTCGTGGTGTACAATACCATCCGGAGAGTGTATTAACTCCAAACGGTAAAAAAATATTAAAAAACTGGCTTAACAACTAATAATCAAAAACATACACCTATTTAAATTCTATTTTACAACTAAAAAAACGTAAAATATAGCCATAACTACATCTAATTTTAAATACAATGAAAACAGTTTTAAATAGATTAATCAATCACGAAATACTTTCTAAAGCAGAAGCTAAAGAAGTATTAGTCAATATATCAGCAGGAAATTACAATCCAAGTCAAATTTCAGCTTTCTTAACGGTTTACATGATGCGAAGCATAACCATTGAAGAGCTTTCTGGATTCAGAGAAGCTTTGTTGGAATTATGTATTCCTGTTGACTTTTCAGCATATAACACTATCGATTTATGCGGAACTGGTGGCGATGGAAAAGATACTTTCAACATATCAACTTTAGCTTCATTTATTGTGGCTGGAGCTGGAATTAAAGTCGCAAAACATGGTAATTACGGAGTTTCCTCTATCTCGGGTTCGAGTAACGTAATGGAAAAAATGGGTGTGAAATTCACAAATGATATTGACTTTTTAACCAAATCGATAGAAGAAACTAACATTGTAATTTTACATGCACCACTATTTCACCCAGCAATGAAAAATGTTGGGCCAATTCGTAAAGAATTAGGGGTCAAAACCTTTTTTAATATGTTGGGACCAATGGTAAACCCATCTTTTCCAAAGAATCAAATGGTTGGCGTTTTCAGTTTAGAATTAGCTAGAATGTATGCTTATTTGTACCAAAACACTTTAACAAATTACAGTATTCTTCATGGATTAAGTGGTTTTGATGAAGTTTCCTTAACGGATGATGTGAAAATAATCACAAATGAAACTGAGCAAATTTTAAAACCAACAGACTTTAATTTTCAAGCTATAAAATTAGAAACCATAAAAGGAGGTGCAACTATAGAAGATGCAGCAAAAATTTTCCATAATGTCATTTCAGGCAAAGGATCAATAGAACAAAACAATGTCGTTTGTGCCAATGCCGCTGTAGCCATTCAAACTATTGAAAAATCAAGTTATGAAGTTGCTTTAGCCAAAGCACAAGAAAGTCTAATTAGCGGAAAAGCAATTGGAAAACTAAATCACTTAATTAAAATCAGCAACTAAAAATGAATATTTTAGATAAAATCATAATCGACAAGAAACGAGAAGTTGCTTTAAAGAAAAGCATTATTCCATTTTCCCAATTAGAAGCTTCTGTTTTATTCAATGGAAGAACAAATTCTATGGCAAAATTACTAAAAAACAGTTTGTCTGGAATTATTACCGAACACAAACGTCGTTCTCCTTCAAAATCGGTAATTAATAATAATCATGCTGTTGAAGGTGTAGTTTTGGGTTATCAAAATGCGGGTGCTTGCGGAATTTCTGTTTTAACAGATGGCAAATATTTTGGCGGAAGTTTAGATGATTTACTATTAGCCAAAGCTTCTGTAAACATTCCTTTGTTGCGAAAAGAATTTGTAATTGATGAATACCAAATATTAGAAGCAAAAGCACACGGAGCAGATACAATTCTACTAATTGCTGCCGTTTTAAGTCGTGAAGAAATTAAACATTTATCAGAATTTGCTCAAAGTTTAGCTCTAGAAGTTTTGTTAGAAGTACACAATCAAGAAGAATTAGAGAAGAGCATTATGCCTAGTTTAGATATGATTGGTGTCAACAACAGAAACTTAAAAACCTTTGAAGTAAGTTTGGATTATAGCAAAGAATTAGCTAGTCAAATTCCGGATGAATTTGTAAAAGTTTCAGAAAGTGGCATTAGCACTATTGAAGCAGTTAAAGAATTGCAAAAATATGGTTATCAAGGCTTTTTAATGGGCGAACATTTTATGAAAACAGATAATCCTGGTAAGGAGGCAAGTGATTTTATTCGAAAAATTTCTTTAAAATGAAACAAGTACAACTAAAAATATGCGGCATGAAATATCCTGAAAACATTCAGGAAATTGCCTTATTACAACCAGATTATCTAGGTTTCATTTTTTGGGACAAATCCAGTCGGAAATTTGATTTAAATGAAATTCCGAAATTAGATGCAAAAATTAAAAAAGTTGGTGTTTTTGTAGATGCAAATTTAGAAGAAATTCAAAATAAAATTAAAGTCTTTCAATTAGATATTATTCAATTGCACGGAAATGAATCAGTTGCTTTTTGTTTGGAGTTAAAGAACGAAAATATTGAAATAATAAAAGCTTTTTCAATAAATAATGATTTTGATTTCAGTCAATTAAAAGCTTATGAAAATACTGTAGACTATTTTCTTTTTGACACTAAAGGAAAATTACCTGGTGGAAACGGAACAACTTTCGATTGGAAGGTTTTAGATAATTACAACTTACAAAAACCGTTCTTTTTAAGTGGTGGAATTGGGTTAACCGAAATTGATAAAATACAAAAATTTCTTGCTTCTGATTTAGCTAACTATTGTCACGCAATTGACATTAATAGTCGCTTTGAAATAGAACCTGGATTAAAAAATATAACTGATTTAGAAAAGTTTAAAAACATACTTTATGCAAGCAAAATATAGCGTAGACGAAAACGGGTTTTATGGCAAATTTGGAGGTGCTTTCATTCCTGAAATGTTGTACTCAAATGTAGAAGAGTTAAAAGAAAATTACTTAAAAATAATGGCGGAACCAGCTTTTCAAGAAGAATGTAATCAATTATTACAACAATATGTGGGAAGACCTACTCCACTCTATTTTGCCAAGCGATTATCTGAAAAATACAACACAAAAATCTATCTAAAACGCGAAGATTTATGCCATACTGGTGCGCATAAAGTTAACAACACCATCGGACAAATTTTAATGGCAAAACGTTTGGGTAAAACCCGAATTATCGCCGAAACTGGAGCTGGTCAGCATGGTGTTGCAACAGCAACTGTTTGTGCTTTAATGGGCTTAGAGTGCATTGTTTACATGGGCGAAGTGGACATTAAACGTCAAGCACCAAATGTAGCTCGTATGAAAATGTTAGGAGCTGAAGTTCGACCTGCAACTTCGGGTTCAAAGACTTTGAAGGATGCTACTAATGAAGCAATTCGTGATTGGATTAATAATCCGGCGGATACTTTTTACATCATTGGCTCTGTAGTTGGCCCTCATCCTTATCCTGATATGGTGGCACGATTTCAAAGTGTTATTTCAAAAGAAATTAAAATACAATTACAAGAACAAGAAGGAAAAGAAAATCCGGATTATGTAATTGCTTGCGTAGGTGGCGGTAGTAATGCAGCTGGGGCTTTTTATGAATTTTTAGAGGATGAATTGGTAAAATTAATAGCAGTGGAAGCAGCTGGTCATGGCGTAGATTCTGGGGAAAGTGCTGCGACTTCTGTTTTAGGAAAAATTGGAATTATTCACGGAAGTAAAACCTTATTAATGCAAACGGAAGACGGACAAATTACAGAACCTTATTCAATTTCTGCAGGTTTAGATTATCCTGGTGTTGGTCCATTACACGCACATTTACATGATTCTAATCGCGTAGAATTTATTGCGATAACGGACAAAGAAGCAATGCAATCTGGCTTAGAAATTTCAAAAATGGAAGGTATTATTCCTGCTATTGAAACGGCTCATGCTTTTGCAGTTTTAGATAAAAAACAATTCAAACCAACGGATATTGTGGTTATCAATTTGTCAGGGAGAGGTGATAAAGATTTGAATACTTATATAGATTATTTTAATTTAAGTAATTAGAAAATGAACAGAATTAACACAAAATTACAAGAAAACAAAAAACTGCTTTCTATCTATTTTACAGCAGGTTTTCCAAAAATAAATGATACTGTTTCCATCATTCAAGAATTGGAACAAAACGGAGTAGACATGATTGAAATTGGATTGCCATTTTCAGATCCTTTAGCTGATGGACCAACTATTCAGGAAAGTTCTACAATTGCAATTGCAAATGGAATGACAACTTCACTCCTATTTGAACAATTAAAAGACATTCGTAAAACGGTTCAAATTCCGTTGATAATTATGGGATATTTCAATCCGATGATGCAATTTGGAATGGAAAAGTTTTGTCAAAAATGTGCTGAAGTTGGAATTGATGGCTTAATTATTCCCGATTTACCTTTGCATGTTTACGAAAATGAATATAAATTGTTATTTGAAAAATATGGTTTAAAAAACATATTTTTAATTACTCCACAAACTTCCAACGAACGCATTACTCAAATTGACGCTATTTCAAATAGTTTCATTTATATGGTAAGTTCGGCAGCCGTTACCGGAAGTCAATCTGGTTTTGGAAACGAACAAATGGATTATTTCAAACGAATTGCAGATTTAAACTTAAAAAATCCTCAAATTGTTGGTTTCGGAATTAAAGATAATGAAACGTTCACTCAAGCAACAAAACACCAAAAAGGAGCAATTATTGGAAGTGCTTTTATTAAGTTCATTGGAAAGAACTCAATAAATAGGATTAAAGATTTTGTAAACGCATTACGTTAAGTAAAAATTTTGGCTTTTTTTATTAAAAATTGTAAGTTTTTAATTACTCAATTTGTTTTTTGAGTATATTTGGAAAGTAAACTTTTATTATTAAAAAAATAATTGTGTTACGTATATACATTAGTTGTGCGTCATTTAATGAAAATCTGCTTAACGAGAAAATTTACATGAATGAAATATATCGAATGGTTTTATCCGGAAGAAATACCAACGGAGAAAAGCTTTGATTTCAAAGTCTTTTCCGTTGAAATATTAATCTATTTTCCTGACAAAAAATCACATGCAATTGGTTGGTATCATTATCCTGTCCAAGAGTGGTTTTTATTAACTTCTGAAAAATACAAAATTAATTTTGCATGGCGGTATTTCAAAAATGATATTGACAAACTTCTTCAAAAAAATTCAGAAAACGATAAATGGCTTTATCCAAAAGAATTTCCAGATGAATTAAAAGTAGATAATGATAATGAATCAGTTGAAGTATTAATTTATGTTTATCAAAAAAAGCATCACGCTGTTGGATATTATAATTACTTAGAAGAGAAATGGAAATCAGTTTTTAATAATGAAGAACTTCACTATGAATTTGCTTGGCGATATTTTGAGATTCAACTTGATGAAATATAAACGATCGCACAACAGCTTGTAGCAATTACTTAGGCTTGGCTTGTGTTCGAAATTTTCTCCGAAAATTCCACGAGGAGTTTTGTACTTGTAATCTTTTGTTATAAATTTACGCAACTGCCACAAGCGGCAACACGTTGTGCTTCATTATCAGAAACTGCTAACCAATGATAAAATTCTTTAGAAAAATTAGACAAAACATGCTGACTGAAAATAAGTTTGGAAAATATCTAACCTATGCAATCGGAGAAATCATTCTTGTCGTTATCGGAATTTTAATTGCGTTATCAATCAACAACTGGAATGAAGGCAGAAAAGATGTTAAGCGAGAAATTAAAATGTTATACGACATACAAAATGACGTCAATAAAAACATTAAGAATATAGATGAAGGAATTATCATATTAGAAGAAGGAATAAAACGCAGCAAGGAGATAGTGTTTGCTTTTGAAAAGCAAACAAAATATGATACAATTATGAATAAACATTTTCAATTCTACTCATTCTATTGGGACCCTGATTTTAGAAACGCTTCATTTGAGAACCTAAAAAAAGAAGGGGTTAGCTTAATTGCCAACGATAGTTTAAGAAATAGAATTATTGACATTTTTGAAATTGATATGGATATTTTGGATGTATCAGACTTAAATAAATACAACGATTATATGACTTCTGTAGGAAATCCTATTCTCAATAAATATTTTTATTTCGATAGTAAAACTGGCGACTTACGTCCATTCAATTATGAAAAAATGATGTCGGACAATGAGTTTTACTCTTTCACTTCCTTTATTTTAGTCAACCAAAATATAGAGTTGAAAAAATCGAAAGAATTTATTGAAAAATCACAATTACTGAATGAAGAAATCACTAACGAAATAAATCGATTACAATAAACTGTAAATTACGAAAGCACAACAATGGCTATAAGTAATTGCTTTTTCTCGCCTACTTCTGAAAATCCTCGCAGATTTTCAGCTTGGTGTGTACTTGCAAAGTTACGTGCTAACTCACGCAACTACTCATAGCTGGGGGCTGTTGGGAAAAATTGCCCTTCTGGATTCTTTTTCCTAACGTCCAAGTCGATCTGGACGTTAGCATACATTAGTGCTAAACGTAATCGAGTACGAAAACTGAAATATAAATCAAATTGGAAATAGAAAAAAACAGAATTATATTTAACGATATTAAAAAGTTTCTAAACAAGAATTTTTCGGATGATTATAATGAACCAAAAGAATATGAAGATTGATTTCATATAACTGTTTTTTCACAAGAAAAAGAAGAATCATCTCTTTGGTTTAAATTTGATATTAGAAACTCTGAATTAATTGTTGGCTATGGAATAAGTCATATTCATTATGGAAAACAATACGGACAAGAAATATCTGAAGGACTAAATCGCTTATTAGATTTTTTTACCGCAAAAATTAAAAGAACTGATTTTTACAAAGGAAAAGTGAATTTCAAGAATGTTTATGAAATTCAGAAAGAAAAAGAATCTTATAAAATTTTAGGAACAAGTTCAATTCTTTTCTTGTATCTATTTTGGAAAAAAACGACAAAAAAAGTAACTGAACATTCTGAATTGATTAAAGACAAAAATATTATAGTAGAACTTGAAAAATTGAGAAAACGAATAAATAACGTATGCTAACATCCTTATGTTGCAATTGCTTGGCTTGTGTTCGAAATTTTCTCCGAAAATTCCACGAGGGGTTTTGTACTTGTAAACTTTTGTCTTAAATTTACACAACTGCCGCAAGCGGAAACACGTTGTAAGTAATTTAAAACCAATCGAGTGAACGACAAATTAAGAATAGGATTAAGTGTTTTATTTGCTCTTATAATTATCGTCTTTAAATATTCGAATAGTGCTGATATTCTGTCAACTATTATCCTTCTAACAATATTAATTTTTGATATAATTAAGTATAGCCGAATTGAAAATACTAAATCAGTTTTAATCTATTACTTATCTTGGATTTTGATTTCAGGATGTGTGATTTACATAAGAAATGTTGGACTGAATTTCTGGTCGCCTTTAATACTGATTTTAACTATTAAAACTGCTGTTCTCTTTTTATCCTATTTTAGATATAAAAAACTTTATGTTACAAAAACGATTTTAGGATATTTATGGCTGATAAGTTTATTTCTATATATATCGGAACTTATCTTGAATTCGACACACGGATTTGGAAAACTATGCTTGAATCTCGCTGTAATTTCCTCTATTGAAAGTATTTTGATAGTTATATTTCACAAAAAACAGGTTATTTACAAACCGAGTATTATAAATATTTGTTGGAATAAAATAAAAAACTACTTACAACAGCAGTTAAAATAAATGGCTTAGGCAAGAGCATATTTCCGAATTTTCTCCGAAAAGTAAAAAGCACAAAAGTAAAAAACAATTAACTTTTTCTTATTTTAATCCAACTGTAAAGCATTTAAAAGCATTTGAGCACTTGCTTCATTTGTAGCCAAAGGAATATTATGTACATCGCAAATACGAATTAACATCGAAATATCTGGTTCGTGAGCGTGACTAGAATTGGGGTCTTTAAAAAACAACACCATTTTTGTTTTTCCTTCTGCAACTCTAGCTGCAATTTGTGCATCGCCACCTTGTGGTCCTGAAAGCATTTTTTTTACTTTAATACCAACTGATTCTACCTTTCCTCCTGTTGTTCCGGTAGCTATTAGTTTAATATTTTCTTCGATAAGAATGTGTTTGTTTTTATTTAAAAACTGCACCATATCGGCTTTTTTGCCATCGTGCGCAATTACAGCAATTTCCATTTTTTTTACCATTTCTTAAGTATTTAAAGCATGATATTTAATTAAGCCTTCTAATGGTTTTTTATACACATTACCAATTTGTAAACCATACGATTGTAAAGCAATAGTTAGTTCGTCTTTTAAATAAAAAGCTATTGAACCTATAAAATGGACAGGAACCTCTTTTGCATTATCAAATTGCAAAATATAATATTCTACAAAAAGCTTAATTTCTTCGGCTATGTATTTTTTACAAAAAGGTGTGTTTTTATTTTCAATTAAGAACTTTGCAAATGAAGCTAAATAGGCATTTGGGTTAGGTTCTTTGTACAATTTATTTTTTATAAAATCGGCATCTAAATTATAGTCTTGCTCTAATTTTGTTCTTAAATCTAAAGGCATTTCGTTGAAATAATAGCCACGAATAATATGTCTACCAAAACGATTACCACTACAATCGTCCATAGCTATATAACCTAAAGATTGTACTTTTTGATGTAAGGTAGTACCGTCAAAATAACTACAATTTGAACCCGTACCTAAAATACAAACTATTGCTTTTTCGTCTTTTGGAGTTGTTCCAAAAACGGCAGCATAAGTATCTTCATACACCACAACTTTTGCATTTTTAAAATAAACTTGAAATACGTTTTGCAAGAAATTTTTCATTCTATCTGTTCCACAACCTGCACCATAAAAATACAAGTGCGTAACCTGACTTTTATTGGTAATAATAGCTTCTGTAGTATTTAAACGTTTTAGAATTTCATCTTCGGTTAAAACTTCAGGATTTAAACCTAAAGATGCTGTTTCAAAAAGAACTTCTCCATTATCATCTACCGCAACCCAGTCGGCTTTTGTAGAACCACTATCCACTAATAATTTCATTTTTATAGATTTTTAGATTTTTAGATTATAGATTTTTAGATAAAAATCTTATTAGATAAAAACATCCTTAAAATTTTTAACCCTTTAAACGTATAACCTCTTTTATAATTTTGCAACGTGAATAGATAAATCTACTAATTTACTTGAATAGCCATATTCGTTATCGTACCAAGAAACAATTTTGAAAAAAGTACTATTTAAACCTATTCCTGCTTTTGCATCTACAATTGAAGTTCTTGGATCTGAATTAAAATCTGTAGAAACAACATCTTCTTCCGTATAACCAAGAATTCCTTTCATAGTAGTTTCAGAAGTCTTTTTTATAACAGCCATTATTTCTTCATATGAAGTTTCTTTAGCCACTTTTACTGTTAAATCTACCACAGAAACATCTGCCGTAGGAACACGCATTGCCATTCCTGTTAACTTTCCGTTTAATTCTGGAATAACTTTACCAACTGCTTTTGCAGCACCAGTTGAAGCTGGAATAATATTTAATAATGCTGAACGACCGCCACGGAAATCTTTTTTAGAAGGTCCGTCAACAGTTAATTGTGTTGCAGTTGTTGCATGAATAGTTGTCATTAAAGCTTCTACAATTCCGAAATTATCGTTAATTACTTTTGCTAAAGGCGCTAAACAATTTGTAGTACAAGAAGCGTTTGAAACAATAGTATCTGTAGCTTTAGCTTTCTCATGATTTACACCCATTACAAACATAGGAGCATCTGCCGAAGGAGCAGAAATAACCACTTTTTTAGCTCCACCATTAATATGGTATTGGGCTTTTTCTAATGTAGTAAAAATACCAGTACATTCTGCAACGATATCTGTATCTACTTCATTCCATTTTAAATTATTTGGGTCTTTTTCTGCAGTAACTCTAATGTACTTATTGTTTACATATAACTGTCCGTCTTTTACTTCTACAGTTCCTGCGAATTTTCCGTGTACAGAATCAAATTTCAGTAAATAAGCTAAATGATCTACATCTAATAAATCATTAATAGCTACTACTTCTATATTTTCTCTATTTAAAGTTTCTCTTAATACTAATCTTCCTATTCTTCCGAAACCGTTTATTCCTATTTTAATTTTTGACATTTTATTTTTTTTAATTGTTAATTTGCTTGATTAGTTGTGTGTTTAATATAGCAATTTTACAATAAAATTATGTTGACATTATGTCGGACACTCTTATTAATTCTTGGTCTATTTCAAAATGACCTTTTATAGCTTGCTCTAATGGAGTTAAAACAATTTTATCGCTTAATATTCCTGCCATGTAATTAGACTTTCCCTCTAACAAGGCTTCAACTGCTTTTACACCAAGTCTTGAAGCTAAAACCCTATCAAAACAAGAAGGTGCTCCACCACGCTGCATGTGACCTAATACCGAAACTCTAACATCATATTCTGGCATATGTTCTTCTACATAATCTTTAAGTTCGAAAACATTTTTACCGGTTTTATCTCCTTCTGAAACAACCACAATACTGGAAGATTTACCAGATTCTTTACTTCTTTTTAAAGATTCTAAAAGTCGTTCTAAACCTAAATCTTCTTCAGGAATTAAAATTTCTTCTGCTCCTGCTCCAATTCCAGTGTTTAATGCGATATGACCAGCATCTCTGCCCATAACTTCTACAAAGAACAATCTATTATGCGAACTTGCAGTATCTCTAATCTTATCAATTACTTCGACAACTGTATTTAAAGCAGTATCGTAACCAAGAGTATGACTTGTTCCAAAAATATCATTATCTATTGTTCCGGGAATTCCCATTACCGGAAAATTAAATTCTTTATTAAAAATTTCTGCTCCCGTAAACGAACCATCGCCACCAATAACTACTAGAGCGTCTACATTCGCTTCTTTTAAATGATCATAAGCTTTCTTTCGACCTTCAATTGTCATGAATTCTTTTGAACGTGCTGATTTTAATATTGTTCCACCTTTATTGATAATGTTGTTTACAGAACGTGGACCCATTTCTTTAAAATCGCCTTCAATCATTCCTTGATAGCCTCTATAAATACCTAAACAATTAATGTTATGATAAGCACAAGTTCTTACAACAGCTCTAATTGCTGCATTCATTCCTGGAGAATCTCCGCCAGAAGTTAACACAGCTATTTTATTAATATTTGTAGACATAGTATATTATATATAGTAAATTTAAAAAAGGTTTTGAAACAAACTACTCTATTTCGGGAACTTTTTGTTGTTCTTCTTCTTTTTTAGATTCTAAAGATTTCTTTTTGTCGCTCGTTATAAAATATAAAAAGTCTGGTGGTAAATCAGAATCTGGAAATTCATCTGATGTGTTATTTTTTTCTTCTTTATTTTTCTTACCGAAAATCTTTTTGGTCAATTCACTTAAAGAATCAAAATCTACACTGTATGTTAGCCCAATTCCTTGTGTGTAACCAATATTTCCTCCAATGTTATAGTTAATATCATTTTCTCTATTAAAAACATGAGCTTGCATGGTTCCGTCTTCATTAAGTTTCATTTGAATTTCTAAATTACCTACTAATACCGATTGTGAAACGCCACCAACTGGTACACCAACTTTTCCATTAATTGAAATTAAGTCATTTAGTTGTGTATTTAATGTAACTCCAACTCTATCTGAAATTTCATTTACTCTATCTCCTTGATTATAATCAATTCCGAATTTCAACTTACTATCTTCATCAGCAAAAATATCGCTTAACATAGAGCTTACTCGCTCAAATAAAGGCCCGTATGCAACATTTCCTGCGTTTTCTGCCGTCATGAAAGAACCTGTAGAAAGTAACGCCATTGCTTGTCTCTGTCTTGCATCTTTATTTTGTAAACGGTAATCAATTTCACTTTTTAAAACCGAACTTACATTTGGAAAATCAATATTAAAATCTGGCTCTGGATTTGAAATTGTTCCATTTAAAAGTATAGAAACATTTGTTGATACTTTTTTACTAAAACTTGCGCTCTCTAATAATAGGGCTGGATTAGCTTGTGTATTATAAATTGCTTCTAAATTTAGGTTTGCGCCTAAAGGCTCACCATCCCATCTTATTGTTCCACCTTTTTTTACTTTAAATTTTTTGTCAATTAAACCCGCATATTTAAAGTTATATTCTCCATCTTCAATAATGAAATCTCCATACATTAAAAATTTCCCTAATGTATTTATTTGAATTTGCATTGAACCATAACCAGAACCATTCATTGAATGCCCAGATTCTCTGTCTAAAATAATTTCAACATTTGCATCTGTATCAATATCAAAATCTAAATTTAATTCAATACCTCTATATTTATTTTTATCAATCGAACTTTCTCCTTTAAGACTATATTTTTCCTTTTCTGATACAAAGTGTAAGAAAGAATTATCCCCAAGATCTTCAGAGTCACTGACCGGAATTTTAATTTCTGTTCCTTTTTCAGATTCTCCTATAACATTAATAAACAAAGCATTTGTTGGTCCTTTAACTGTTGCAAACCCATTCATAAAGGCAGTTCCATAGTAATATGAACCTTCACTATATTTAGTATCTAATGCTAATAAGTTTTTTGATTTAACTTCCAAATCAATTTCCCAATCTGCAAATACATCATGCCTAACACTTCCATGTAAAACACCATTTGTTTGGTGTTTAGTATCTGTTATTTCTATATTTCTAAAAAGGAACTGGTGTTCCGTTACATCTACAATTGCATTTTTCTCAAAATCATAATTTACATTTAAATAAGGAACTCTAACTCCTGAATTATTTAAATATAATCTACCATCAATTTCTGGCTCTGATAAAGAACCTCTAATTGTTGCTTTTCCGGTAGCATCTCCTCTAACATCTGACAATATAGAGCTTAGTAATGGGCCAAACGCACTAAGTTTTAGTTTATCAAACCCAGCCTCCATATCAAGAGAAGATTGGTCTTTTTTAAAGCCTAAATCACCTTTTAAATAAAAAGGTTCTTCACCATCTCTTCTAATTTTAGAATCTATTTCAAAATTATTAAAACTTTTATTACCCTTAACATTAAAACTTAGGTCTCCTAAAAGAATATTGTTGATTTTTAAACTATCAATTACAATTTGTGATTCTGGTTTATATGTATTATTTTTTTGGTAATACTTTACAATTCCATTCAAATTTCCATCAAATTTTAGACTATCTATTTCTGGAGTAATTTTATTAATATCTACATCCTTGAATGTGAAATTAAAGTCTTTATAGGTTGAATCTTGAAGTTTACCATAAAAATTCATTTTTTGATTATTATGAGATAACGTAAAGTCTTGAAAATCAAAATTCTTTAATTCTTTATCAAAAACAATTTTATTATTTACTTGGTCATTTTCATTAATAAACCATACGTAGTCTTTAAAACTCAATTCGGATTTTTTAAAACCAACTACAGAATTTTTTTCTTTATCAATTGTATGGTATAAATTTAAATCATACTTATCTACATTTTGTTTTCCTCCTTTAAACTCGGTTCGCACAAACATAGTATCGTTCATAGTTACGTTTATTAAACTGAAATCTGCAATTTTATAGTTTTTGGTTTTAACAGAATCCATTTCAATATAGGCATTGTATAAAGGATTTTTATTATCAATATCTATTTTGATATTATTAAAATGATTTTCGAAAGCAATTACGTTTGGAGAATTAAAATCAAATTCAAATCTTCCTTCATCTGCATTAATTTTTCCTTTAAACTTAGTGTCTTGAGAAATTGAAACATCAGGAATAAAAATATCTATGATTTTATTATAAATTGAAAATTCAAAATCTAAGTACTGCCCAGGCTTTAACTTATTTGGAGAGTAATTTGCATATAAACTACCTACTGCATTTTCTAAAATATCTGCTACTTCAGCAATGTTATATTTTCCAACAACTTTACCTGTAATAATATCTGGTGAATTTACTGTAATAGTTCTTACTTTATTTTCATCAAAAGAAGATGTTAATTGAAAATCATCAAACAAATAATGGTCTTTTGTATTCAAATAAGAAGCGTTAGTTACCAGTAAAACTCCATCTAAATCATCTAAAGTATTACCTTTAGCTAACATGGTTACATTACCTTTAAATATAGAAATAGAATCTATAGTTGAAAAATTTAATTTTACTAAATCTATATAATCAATTTGTGCTTTAAAATTATAATTTTTCACTTTTGAACTAAGATCTACCAATCCATTAAAATCTAATCGCAAATTTGGATCATTACTATTTAAATATCCTTCAAAATAAGGCATTTTCATAGTACCGTCAACTTCAATATTTGAATAATTATATTTATTATAAAACAATTTATCTATCTTTCCTTTTATCTTGGTGTTTAGATACTTTTTGTTAAATCCTTTTCCATCAACCTCTACTTGTAAAGTTGTATTTCCTAATTTTTTTTCATTTAAAAACACTCCAATATTAAAATTCTCAAGTGCAATATATCCTTGATAGGATGCATTATCAATATTATCAATATTTTGGAGTGCTAAGTCACTTTCCAAAGCACCTAATTGAGATGTCAAGTAAATTTTAGAATTTATATATGTTCGTGTAAGCTCTACATCTCCAGTAATATCAATAACTCCCATTTTTCTCAACGAACTTGGTAAATTATTCCCAAGAATATTTGGTAAAATCTCGCTTAATTTATCATAACTCGAAGTCAAGTTATCAAAGTTTCCTTTAATGTAAAAAGATTTATTCCTATTAAAAAGGTTTTGAAAATTTATCGTCCCAATTATTTCTGATTGATATTTATCAACTAATTTAAGATTATGTGTTGTAAAATTATTTAACGTTCCTATGAAATGAGTATCAATATGAAATGCATTGTTTTTACCAAATTCATTATAAAAATAATTTAAATCATTTGATGCAATTATAGCTTTATCAAAAGTAGCATCGAATATTACTTTATTATTAAAATCTGAAAAATCTTCTCTTTTATATTTTAATTCTACTCTACCAATCATAACAGACTCTGCAGTTGTGGCATGTAAATTATCTAATAATATATTTTTCTTTGTATATGTAAAATTAGACTTTAAGTTTTTCACAAATAAACCTCTATGGTCTTTAAATGACAATTTTTCAATATTTGTATATACGTTTGGCCCTTTAATACTAAAATTAGATAAATAACCATTTAATTGCTTAAAATCTAAAAATTTTGGGACTTCAAGATTTTCGTCAGTATAGCGAAATCTACTATTGCTAATCGTCATTGAAGAAGACTTCATTCTAAACTTACCAGACGAAGGAGTTCCATCATCAAATGCATCTACAAAACGATCAAGGTTAGTATCTTTTTCCCCTTTATACTGTGTTAGTTTACAGTCTAATCCATCCAAAATAACATCTCCAAGGTAAGGATGTCCATTATCGTAAAGTTTTGCGAAATCTAAAATTGAAGTATTTAGTCTCTTAATAAAAAACAAAGTATCTTTATGATGGTCTCTTACTAAAATTTCTTTAAGTTTAACTGATCCAAATGGAGTAACTGCTAACCTTTCAATTGTAAGATCAGTTCCATATGACTTATTTAGTTCATGTGTAGCAATTTTACCCAAATAAGTTTGAACTGAAGGTAAGGAAAGAAGGATACTTAATAAAAGTAACAAAAGTAGAATTACAAGAATTATACGAAGAGATATTTTTTTAAATTTTTTGATATTCTATTTTGTTTTAAATTTGCACAAATTTATTCCAACAAAAATAAGGATTTTTGTAAGATAACTATATATGTTATAACTCAAATTTCATGCCTTTTTATATGAAAGATACTAAAATATACACATTAGCCATTGAAAGTTCCTGCGATGATACTTCTGCAGCTGTATTACTTAACGACAAAGTACTATCAAATGTTGTAGCTGGGCAACCAATTCACGAACAATATGGTGGTGTAGTTCCAGAGTTAGCTTCTAGAGCGCATCAGCAAAACATAGTGCCAGTTGTAGATGTTGCTATAAAAAAAGCAGGAATTACAAAAGAGCAACTTTCTTGTATTGCTTTTACGCAAGGTCCCGGATTAATGGGTTCGTTATTAGTTGGCGGTTCATTCGCAAAATCTATAAGCATGGCTTTAAACATACCATTAATTGCCATAAACCACATGAAAGCGCATATTTTAGCTCATTTTATTGATGAGGAAGGTTTTCCAAAACCAGAATTTCCGTTTTTAGCACTAACAATTAGTGGCGGTCATACTCAAATTGTACAAGTAAATAGTTTTTTCGACATGAAAATTATTGGCGAAACTACAGATGATGCGGTTGGTGAAGCTTTTGATAAAAGTGCAAAAATATTAGGATTACCATATCCTGGTGGTCCATTAGTAGATAAATTTGCACAAGAAGGAAATCCAAAAGCATTCCCATTTACGAAACCAAAAGTTCCCGGTTTAAACTTTAGTTTTAGTGGTTTAAAAACTCAAATATTATATTTTGTACAAAAAAATGTAGCAGAAAACCCAAACTTTATAGAAGAAAACAAAGCGGATATTTGTGCATCTATTCAGCATACTATTATCCATATTTTAATGGATAAATTAAAACTTGCGGTGGCTGAAACTGGAATTAAAAGAATTGCAATTGGCGGTGGAGTTTCTGCCAATTCAGGTATTCGAAAAACCTTAAAAGAAGCAGAAACTAAATTTGGCTGGACAACTTATATTCCTAAATTTGAATACACTACAGATAATGCTGCAATGATTGGAATTGTTGGGTATTATAATTATATTGAAAACAATTTCAGTAACGCAAGTGTGGTTTCCAAAGCACGAATAGAAATTTAAAATACATGCAATTATTTTATAATAGTACCATAACCAATAAAGAAACAACGTTTACTTTTGATAAAGAAGAAAGTAAACATATTGTAAAAGTCTTGCGCAAAAAAGACGGCGACTCAATTCATATAACAAATGGATTAGGTTCTCTTTTTGTTTCTGAAATAACAATTGCTTCTGAAAGAAAGTGCGAAGTAAAAATAATAGAAACGCAATTTTTCGAACCAACTAAATATAATTTACATATTGTTGTTGCACCAACTAAAGTAAACGATAGATTAGAGTGGTTTTTAGAAAAGGCAACTGAAATTGGTATCCATGAAATTACGCCCATAATTTGCGATCATTCGGAAAGAAAGGTTTATAAAAGAGAACGTGCCGATAAAATTGTACAAGCTGCCATGAAGCAATCATTGCAATATTATTTACCAATTATAAATGAACCTATTTCTTTTTCTGAGTTTATTAAAAAAGATATTTCAGGAGAAAAATTTATTGCACATTGTGAAGAAACAGATAAAAAATCGTTTAAAAACAAACTTAAGCCACAAAAAGAGATTGTAATTTTAATTGGCCCGGAAGGTGATTTTTCAACAAAAGAAATTAATTTGGCCATAAAAAACCATTATATTCCTGTAACTTTGGGTAATACAAGATTACGAACAGAAACTGCAGCATTAGTTGCTTGCCATACAACAGCTTTGATAAATGAAGAATAATTTTTATCTATTTATTTTCTTAATTGTGAATTCTATTATGTTTTCTCAAGAGATTGCAGTTGCAAAATATTCTGGCGGCGGCGATTGGTATGCAAACCCTACAGCATTACCTAATTTAGTTACTTTTTGCAACCAAAATATAGGCACCAAGATAAACCCAAAAGTTAGTAATGTTGAAGTTGGAAATACGGATATTTTCTCTTATCCTTTTTTGCACATGACCGGTCATGGGAACGTGGTTTTTAGTCCGAATGATGTGCAAAATTTAAAAAAATATTTATCCTCTGGAGGTTTCTTACATATAGATGATAACTATGGAATGGATGAATTTATACGAAAAGAAATTAAAAAGCTTTTTCCAAACGAAGAATTAAAGGAAATTCCGGTTTCTCATATAATATTTCAAAAACCATATAACTTTCCACAAGGCTTACCAAAAATACATGAACATGATAACCAACGCCCACAAGCCTTTGGAATCTTTATTAAAAATAGACTTGTTTTACTTTATACTTTTCAATCGGATTTAGGTGATGGCTGGGAAGACCCAGAAGTGCATAACGACCCAATTACTATTAGGGAAAAAGCTTTAAAAATGGGAGCAAATATTATTAATTACGTTTTTAACAATTAGTTATTAAACCTAATAAGCCGCTAAATTGGAACAATTAAACCATTATAATATAGCATTTCAGGAACGAAAATTCTCAATTACAGTAATATGTGATGAAGTATATTTTCAACAAAATATAGGAAGTGTTTTTAGAATTTGTGATGCCTTTGGAGTTGAAAAAATAATTTTTACTGGCGAACATTTTCTACTCTCTGAAAGAAAAGTAAATAAAACTTCTCGAAATACACATAAAACTGTTCCTTTTGAAATTATAAAAGATAAAGACGTAATTATTAATAGTCTTCTTAAACAAAAGTATCAAATTATTGCTCTTGAAATAACGGATTCAAGCACTTCAATAGATAAAATTGAATTGACAAATCAGCCTATTGCTTTGGTAATTGGAAGCGAAATTTATGGTGTTTCTAAAAAGTTTTTAGAAGCTGCCGCATTTACCTCTCATATTATAATGTTTGGTAAAAATAGCAGCATGAATGTTGCCAATTCTTTATCTATTTCACTTTACGAGATTACAAAGCAACTTTCATTATAGTGTTTTCCTTTATATTTCAAATTCAAATAAACTTACTTAAGAACTTCTAAAAGCTATTGCCTTTTTATTTAATATAACAATAGTATCAGTATATATTAAAACTCTAAAACTCGATTTATGGCGAGTTTTTTTTTATTTTTACAATCTAATTTATATATAGTGAGTAAAGTAATATTTATAACAGGTGCATCTTCTGGTATTGGAAAAGCAATAGGCGAATTTTTACATCATAAAGATTTTAAGGTTTACGGAACAAGTAGAGACCCTGAAAAAATTGAGAATTCACTATTTCCATTGGTGAAATTAGATGTTAGAGATGTAAATTCAATTCAATTAGCTGTAGCCGAAATTTTAGCGAAAGAAACAAGAATTGATGTTGTCATAAATAATGCTGGAGTTGGAATCACAGGACCTTTGGAAGAAATTCCAACGCAAGAAATTAAAAATAACTTTGAAACCAATCTTTTCGGGCCTATTGAAGTTATGAAAGCTATTTTACCACAAATGCGCATGCAAAATAGTGGATTAATTATCAATATTACTTCTATTGCCGGCTATATGGGATTACCTTACAGAAGTATATATTCCGCTTCAAAAGGTGCTTTAGAATTAATTACAGAGGCGTTACGTATGGAAGTAAAAGAATTTGGTATTAACATTACAAATGTTGCACCAGGTGATTTTGCAACTAATATTGCATCCGGAAGATATCATGCTCCGTTAACAAGAGGCTCTGCGTATGAAAATTCATATGGAAACACTCTAAAAATGATGGATGAACATGTAGATAACGGAAGTAATCCAAATCAAATGGCTGAAGTAATTTTTAAAATAATTGAGACTCCAAAACTTAAAGTACATTATAAAGTTGGTGCTTTTTTGCAAAAATTTTCAATTGTTCTTAAAAGAATATTACCTGATACTATGTATGAAAAAATGCTAATGAATCATTATAAACTCTAATTTAAAAATAAGTAATTCTTATTAAAATTGATTTTGTAATTTTACAAGGAAACAAATATTAAAAACATAAATTAAACAAATATGAAATTTTTTATTGATACAGCTAATTTAGAACAAATTAAAGAAGCACAAGCTTTGGGAGTTTTAGACGGAGTTACAACTAACCCATCTTTAATGGCTAAAGAAGGAATTACAGGCAAAAACAATATTTTAAAACACTATGTTGATATTTGTAATATTGTAGATGGTGATGTAAGTGCGGAAGTAAATGCTATGGATCTTGAAGGAATGATTAGAGAAGGTGAAGAATTAGCAGATTTACATGAGCAAATAGTTGTAAAACTACCAATGACGAAAGAAGGAATTAAAGCTTGTAAGTATTTTTCAGATAAAGGTGTAAAAACAAACGTAACTTTAATTTTCTCTGCAGGACAAGCTTTATTAGCTGCAAAAGCTGGAGCAACTTATTGTTCTCCTTTCTTAGGAAGATTAGATGATGTTTCAACAGATGGTTTAAACTTAATTGATGAAATTCGTCAAATTTATGATAACTATGCTTTTGAAACTCAAATTTTAGCAGCTTCTGTACGTCATACAATGCATGTTGTCAATTGTGCTAAAATTGGTGCTGATGTAATGACTGGTCCTTTATCTTCTATTTTAGGATTATTAAAACACCCACTAACGGATATTGGTATTGCTCAGTTTATTGCTGATTATGAGAAAGGTAATAAATAGTTTTAATAACCTATAATTTAAACAAAAAGGACAATTTTTATAAAAATTGTCCTTTTTGTTATTTAAGAAATGAAAAAAATCTAATTTAAATCTTTTTCAAAATTTACATCAAATAAATTAGCAAAACCTTTTTTTATAGTCCCCTCTTTACTTAAAATAATAGTTCTATGAATTTTAGTAATTACCCATAATCTTTTAATCTCTTCAAAATTTGCAGCTCTTAATTCCGTAATGTTACTCATGTCAAATTTGGATTTAGTTTTCATCCAAGTTTCATTTGTATCATCAACATTAATAGCTATAAAATTAACATTTGGGAACTTTTTTTGATAATCATGTACTCTTTTATGAACATACTTTAAATGTGATTCAGCTTGTGAAGTCCAAAAGAAAAGTACTGTTTCTTTATTTAAAAGCTTAGAATCTAAACTTATTTGGTTAAGGTCTGCATCAATTAATTTAATTTCAGGTAGTTTATTTCCTTGATTTAAGTTTTTAACAGCATTATAAATTTGCTTAACTTCTTTTTGCTGTTCTTCATCTGTTGACAATGTTAAATATCGATCAATAAATTTTTTGTTATTATACATGTTTTGATCCTCTAACAAATACATATATGCAATATTATTAAAAACAATATTTTTAATATTCTTATTTGATATCAATGTATCTGCGATATTCAATTTTATAATATTATTCTCTAACGACAACTCTTCATATAAACCATTATTAGTGTCATATGATACATTACTTAACATAATGTTTATATACTTAATAAAAGGGGAGAAATTTGCTAATTCTGGATTGTTATAACTAATTTTCTTTCTGTAATCATAAAAATTTTCAGGAATGCTTTTAGAAATATCATGTCCAGTTTTATATTTATGAGCATAAGGATATAATTCTTTCTTATAATAATGATGAAAGTCTAAACCAGCTTGTGCAACTTTATCAAAAGAGGTACTCCAATTAATTTCAGCTTTTTTCTTTAAATAATAACTCTTTCTAATATTATATACAGAATCTATATTTTTAGTAAAAGGTTCTATTTCTTTATCTAAAACATCATATAAGGTAGTCCTGTCTTTTTCATTTTTTAAATACAAATCAATTAAAAAATTATTTTTTTCCTCACCTCTACCACAAAAAGACAATGAATTATCAAAGTCAAAAGAGTTTAATCTAATCATTAAACTATCGTTTTTATCAAAAAAAACATATTGATATTCAGGCAAATGTTTAAATGTATATAAGCCAGGAGTTAGTGAATCAAACTTATGAAGAAAACGATTGTTTTTATCTAAAAAAATAGTGTCAATAATTTTATCGTCTTTTAAGAACAAGACAAACTTACTTTGAGGATTTATAATTTCTCCGCCAAAATACGCTTCAAAATTATCCTCATCAAAACCTTTCTCGCATGAAGTAAAGGTCAAAATCAATAGGGGCAAAAAGGTAAATAAGTAATTTCTTATCATAAAACTTGATTATAACTCTAACAAAAATATCAGTTATAATTTGAAAGAGGTGTTAATAGACAGTTAAATTACTAAATAAAAAATCCCATGAAAAACATGGGATTTAAAATATTATATAAAAATCAATTATTCTGCTGATTCTTCTGTTTGCTTCTCTTCTACTTTAGATAATTCTTCAAGAGTTACAATTCCTTTTGGTTGTAATAAATTGTACCAATTAAAAATTTTCTTAATATCTGAAGTATAAACTCTATCTTCATCAAATTCTGGTAAAATTTCACGAAAATAAGCCTTTAATTTTGCATCATCTTCTTTGTGAGAAATTGTTGCTTCATTGTTTTCTTTTGTAGCAATAGCTTTAAAAACTTCTGCTAAACGTACTTCTTCTGAATAAGTGTAAACTGCAATTTCAGAAAGTAAACTTACATTACTTCTCATACTTACAGTTATTCTTTTGCCATCTAATAATGATTCTGCAACAAATCCTGTACGCGTTTGTACTTTTAATTCAAATAGTCCCGGTTTCCCAGATATAGCTAATATTTTTTTAATGCTCATTTTATATTTTTATTAAGGTTGGCAAATATCTAATCTTTGATTTAAAAAAGCAAAAAATTAACGCCCTTTTTTATTCGCAAATTTCATTCTATAATCTGGATTGGCTTTACCGTCCATTATGTTTTGTAATTTTTTACTAATCAACTTTTTCTTTAGTGAAGAAACATGATCTGTAAACAAAACTCCCTCTATATGATCATATTCATGCTGAATAACTCTAGCAATCAGACCATTAAATACTTCCGTTTTCTTTTTAAAGTCTTCATCTAGATACTCAATAGTTATTGTATCGTGTCGAAAAACATCTTCTCTAACATCTGGAATACTTAAACAACCTTCATTAAAAGCCCATAAATCTCCTTCTTCTTTTAGAATTGTTGCATTAATAAAAGTTTGTTTAAATGTTGCTAATTCAGCCGCTTCCTCTTTCGAAACGTCATCACTATCTGCAAAAGGAGTTGTATCCACTAAAAATATGCGAATTGGTAAACCAACTTGTGGAGCTGCTAATCCAACACCATGTGCATGATACATTGTTTCATACATGTTTGCAATGATTTCTTTAAGATTTGGATGATCTTTTGAAATTTCTTCGCAGTGCTTTCTTAAAACTGGCTCTCCATATCCGTAAACTGGTAAAATCATTGTATTATTTTAATTTATTAAAAGGCAAAAATAGTAATTTCTAGTTAGTAGAAAAACGAAATTATGGTAATTGTACGTTAAAAATTTCTTTTAGACATATAATCTTGCAGCATAATAGTAGCAGCAATTTCGTCAATTAGAGCTTTATTTTTTCGTTGTTGCTTTTTTAAACCACTATCTATCATAGTTTGGAATGCCATTTTTGATGTAAAACGTTCGTCTATTCTATCTAACTGCATTGTAGGAAACTCTTTCTGAAAAATTTTTATAAACTTTTCAATAATAACTGCACTTTGAGAAGGCGTCCCATCCATTTGTTTAGGTTCTCCAATAACTACTTTTTCAACATTTTCTTTTGAAAAATACTCCTTAAGAAAAGAGATTAATACATTTGAAGATACAGTTGTTAAACCCGAAGCAATAATTTGCATTTCATCTGTAACTGCAATTCCAGTTCTTTTTAAACCGTAATCAATTGATAGTATTCTTGCCATCTATTTTTATTATATTTTACAAAAATACGTTTTATTGTTGATTTGCTTGTTTATGGGTTTAGAAAAGTATTTCAAATAAAAGAGTTAATCCATTAAAACAAACATTGGTAAGCTTATCGCTACAACATAAAATATTTTATCTTTGCCCAAATTAAAAAAATGAGTAAAGGTTTTACATATAGAGCCGATATAGATGGTTTAAGAGCAATAGCAGTACTTTTGGTTGTGTTTTTTCACGCAAATTTCTCTATTTTTAGCGGTGGATATATTGGAGTGGATGCTTTTTTTGTTATTTCTGGATTTTTAATAACCTATACTATTGAAAAAGAAATTGCACAGGGCACGTTCTCATTTAAAAGTTTCTATTTAAGGCGTATCAGACGTATTATACCTGTTCTTTTTTTTATTTTATTGTTCTTTACAATTCCAGCTTACTTTATGTTTCCAGAAAACTTTGAAGCATTTGGAAGAACTCTTTTACATACAATACTTTCTACAAATAATATTTACCTATGGGCTAATAATAGAGAATATTTTTCAGAAAATTCTGACTTAATTCCATTATTACACACTTGGTCTTTATCTGTAGAAGAGCAGTTTTATTTTATTTGGCCATCTTTATTATTACTATTATTCAAAGTCAAACAAATAAAAAAGAAAGCAATTATTGTTGCTTTGTTCCTTATTATCGGACTTGCAATTTCTGTCTATTTAACATATTCCGATTTAAATACTGCTTATTTTTTATTACATGGTAGAATTTTTGAATTAGGAATTGGAGCTGCTTTGGCAATATTTTGGCATTCTTTACCAACTACTTCAAAAATAACAAATACTATTATTTCTATTTTAGGGTTTTGCTTACTATTTATACCTGCATTTATTTTAGACAAAAACAGTCTTTTTCCTGGATTTAATGCACTTTGGCCTTGTTTAGGAACGGCTATGCTTATATTTTCAAACAAGGAGAATAATGAAAATGGAGGGATTGTAAATACTATTTTAAAAAACAAATACATTGTTTTTATAGGTCTTATCTCCTACTCTATGTATTTATGGCATTGGCCAATATTTGTATTCATTAAATTTTATGGAATTGAATTAACAGGGCTTATTAGAATAGCTTCTTTATTAGTTATTACACTTTTATCATATTTATCATGGAAGTTTATTGAGCAACCGTTTAGAACAACTTTAAAATTTGATTTTAAAAAAACTATGCTGTTCATAATGCTTCCAGCAGTTGCTATTTTTGGGATAATTTACGCTGTTGTAGATGCAAATGATGGATTTCCGAATAGATTTCCAAAGCTAGCAGAGTTTAATCCAAAACTTAATTATCCAAATAAAGTTAGAAACAAATGCTTTGACAAATACATTATTGGGAATTGTGATGAATGTTTTTTAGGAGTTAAAAAAGATACTTTAGATGGAGTTTTAATTGGAGATTCTTTTGCAAATCATACTGCTTCTTTCTTAGATGTTTTAGCTAAAGATGCTAATTTGTATATTCATGATTCTGCGGCCGGGGGATATGCTTTATTAGCAGATGTTGATGAGAATAATAATACTAATTTCGACCCTCAATATGGCATTGACCGTTTAAACTATGCTAAACAATTTAAAACTATTTACATTGCTTCAAACTGGAATTTATTGACGCTTTCTAAGTCTAATAGGGAAAGAATAATGGAGACTATTGCTGAACTAATTAAAAAAAACAAAAAAATTGTAATTTTTGATTGCTTAAGGCCAATCACTGAAATGAAACTTCACAAGTTGAAATTAGCAAAAGCATATCCTGATTATTTTGATGAAGAAGTCACTTTTGACGAAGTAAATCGAGAAGAAAATTATTTAGTCTTTGAAATTAAACGTAAATTCCCATCTGTTTTAGTAATTGACATGAATGAAGGTGTAAGAGAAAACGGAAAATTGACAACTAAATTAGAAAATACAATTATATATAGAACTTTTGATCATCTTAATACAAGCGGAGCAAAATTAATAGGAGAAAAATACTTACTTAAAAACGGAAATCCGTTGAAAGAATTAAAATAATATAAAAGATGGAAAATTTAAAAATTATTATAGAACAAGCTTGGGAAAACCGTGCCTTATTACAAGAAACAAATACTACTTCAGCAATTAGAGAAGTTATAGAGTTATTGGATAATGGAAAACTTAGAGTTGCTGAACCAACGGATAAAGGATGGCAAGTAAATGAATGGATTAAGAAAGCAGTAGTTTTGTATTTCCCAATTCAAAAAATGGAAACCCTTGAAGCAGGTATTTTTGAATACCATGATAAAATGCTTTTAAAAAGAGGTTATGCCGAAAAAGGAATTCGTGTAGTTCCAAATGCAGTTGCTCGATATGGTGCATATATATCTAGTGGTGTTATTTTAATGCCTAGTTATGTAAACATTGGCGCTTATGTAGATGAAGGAACAATGGTAGATACATGGGCAACAGTAGGAAGTTGTGCTCAAATTGGAAAGAATGTACATCTTTCTGGCGGAGTTGGAATAGGTGGAGTTTTAGAACCTTTACAAGCTGCTCCGGTAATTATCGAAGATGGTGCTTTTATTGGTTCTCGTTGCATTGTAGTTGAAGGAGTTCGTGTTGAAAAAGAAGCTGTTTTAGGCGCAAATGTTTGCCTAACTGCCTCTACAAAAATAATTGATGTTACTGGCGACACACCAATTGAAATGAAAGGTGTAGTTCCAGCACGTTCAGTAGTAATTCCTGGAAGTTATACAAAGAAATTTGCTGCTGGAGAATTTCAAGTTCCTTGCGCATTAATCATTGGAAAACGTAAACCTTCTACCGATTTAAAAACTTCTTTAAATGACGCTCTACGTGAATATGACGTAGCCGTTTAGAAAATTAATAAAATGAAAATAGGATTTGAAGCAAAACGAGTATTTCACAATAAAACCGGCTTAGGTAACTATAGTAGGGATTTAGTGCGTATTCTTGCTACTTTTTATCCAGATAATTTATATAATTTATACAACCCTAAGAAAAGTAAATCACACCTTTTTGAACCAAACACAATAAATGTATTTGAAAAACTTCCTTCAACAAATTTTTATAAAAAATTTAAAAATTATTGGAGGCAAAAAGGAATTCTAAATGATTTGAAAAAAGATGAAATACAATTATTTCACGGTTTATCTGGCGAATTACCTTCTGGATTAAAAAAGAATAACATAAGAAGTATTGTTACTATTCATGATCTGATTTTTATGAGATATCCTCATCTATATTCTTTTTTTGACAGAAAGATACATTATTTAAAATTCAAGAAAGCAGCTCAAAATGCAGATATTGTAATTGCAATTAGCGAACAAACAAAAGCAGATATTATTACCTATTTAGGAATACAACCTGAAAAAATAAAAGTAATTTACCAAGGTTGTCAAGAAGTTTTTAAAAAGGAATATACCGAAGTACAAAAAGAAAACACTCGTTTAAAATTTAATTTACCTAAAAATTTTGTTTTAAATGTTGGTACAATTGAGGAACGAAAAAATGCATTTACAATTGTTAAAGCAATTAAAGAAGTTGATACTACTTTAGTATTGATAGGCCGAGAAACAGCTTACTCAGATAAAATAAAAGCATATTGCAAAGAATATAACATTGAACATAAAGTAATATTCTTAAAAGGTATTTCTAGTGAGGGACTAGCAATTATATACCAACTTGCAACAATTTTTATTTATCCTTCAATTTTTGAAGGTTTTGGGATTCCAATTATTGAAGCTTTATTTTCTAAAACACCAGTAATAACAACTAATTCTGGTGTTTTTCCAGAAGCTGGTGGACCAAACTCTATTTATGTTGATGCAAATGATGTTAATGAGCTAACAGAAAAAATAACACTATTACTTGAGGATGAAAGTTTAAGAAATTCAATAAGTAATAAAGGAATGGAATTTGTCCAAAAATTTAATGACAATATAATTGCAGAACAGTTAATGCAAACTTATACTTCTTTATCTTGATGTAAATCATCTAATTTGGCGTACTTTATAAAACTTCCAAAAGATGCTAACATACTCCAAATAAACCCTTGATAACCATTTAAAAAGTTGCGTTGTAAAAAATAGACTCTAAAAAAATCAAACGGAAATTTAATAAACGTTTTTAGTTTTGAACTATTCTTCCCTTTTTCAAATAAAAATTCACCGCTTAATAAAGAATATTTTACTTGTTTTTGAATTGCAGTACTAATATCAAATACTGTATAATGTAACATCTCATTTTTAAGAGTTTCAATCTTACCCGTTACTTCAATAACTTCATGTACTTTATTCTCAATAAATTTTCCGTTAGACTTATTAAACAAACGTAAAATAGGTTTTTTATTTTCGCTTCCGTAAGTAAACACTTTATCTAAAAAAACATGTGTTCGTGGAATTAAATATCCTTGCACTTCTTCTGAAAAAGAAATGTTTTGAATTTCTTGAATCAATTTATCCGATAAAACTTCGTCAGCATCCAATGATAACACCCAGTTATTTGTGGTTTTATTTAAAGCAAATTGTTTTTGTTTGCCAAAATTTTCAAACTTATTATAAATAACTTTTGCGCCATGTGCTTCACAAATTGAAACTGTCTTATCAGTACTTCCAGAATCTATAACAATAATTTCATTTGCCCAAGAAAGTTTTTCTAAGCATTTAGAAATTATTTTTTCTTCGTTAAAAGCAATTATGAATACTGAAATTTTAGTCATTTTTAATACTATATTGGTCAATACCTCTTTTTATATAAGTAACCTTATTTTTTTTATTATAATCTCTAATTACATTATTAGCAGCCCAAGTTTCTTGCGTAGCATAACTTCTTTCGTGATCTAAATGTAAACAAATTGCACTATATCGTATCTGTTTAGACATAAGACCGTTATTTTGTAAGCGTTCTCCTAATTCTCTATCTAATCCGCCATATTGCATTTCTTCATTAAAACCATTTACTTTTAAAATATCACTTTTAAATGCAGATGAATTATGTCCGTTAAAAGATCGTTTTGTAGGAGTAATCCAATTTAAAAAAGCAGTAATTTGCTTTAAATGTAAAAGTTTTGAAAGTTTAAAATTGATAGATAGCTTCTGTTTTAACAACCATTTGATTGAAAAACATTTCTGCTTTTCAATATCATTTTCTGAAATAATAGTACTTATGGATAATGGTAATTTAAAATAGCCACCAGATAAAAAATAACCTTCTTCTTTGTGTTTTAAATGATTCTCTATAAAATCTTTTCTTGGAATACAATCTCCATCTGTAAAGACTAAATAATCAGAATTTGTTTTTAAAATTGCCTTGTTTAAAACTTTAGATTTTCTAAAACCCTTATCAGCTTGCCAAACATGAATAATTGGAAATTTAAATTTATCTTTAAAAGTATCAATTAAATCTTTTGTAGTTTGTGAAGAACCATCGTCTGCAATAACTATTTCAAAGTCCTTGTCCGTTTGAAAAGAGTACCCAAAAAGGACTTTTTTCAACCATTCTTTTGAATTGTATGTAGTAATGATTACGGATAATTTCATGAAAAAATTTGAAAAGTGAAAATACTAATTTTTCCAAAACATTAAGGCCTTTTTTATTCTTTTTTTTCTAAGAAAACGTTTTTGAAAATTTGAAGTATAATTCCACATTAAATCAAAAACAACTTTTTCTTCTTTATTGTATAATTTAGCATATTCATAGCTAATAACTTTTACCATTTCTTTACTTGGAGTTATTCTACTTAAATTTTTCATTCTAGTATTAAAATCCATGTTTTTATGAAATTTCATTCTATTTAAATCAACTAAATAATAGCTATATTTATTTGTATCTGTTTTTTTAATTAGAGTATTTCCAGGTGAGTGATCTAAAAATTCAATCCCGGCTTCGTGTAATTTAAATGAAAAATGTGCAAACTGTTGTAAAATAATTTCTTCATCAGTAAAATTTCTATCAAACAAATCCTTAAAAACTAAATCAGGTATTAAATGTTCACTTATATAATATGAATCTAATAATTTAAAAGATGTTTTATTCTCATAATAGGCAATAGGTTTTGGTGTTCCAATTCCTTTTTCTTCTAGTATTTTTGCATAATTATAAGATCTCTTTGCCTTAGAAGCTCTTAAAAAACGGTAAACAAAACCTTGAATTAAGGATGGAATTTTGAATGATTTTACATTTAAAACTAAATTTTTGTATGGTATTGTTTTTATTTTATTGCGTTTACCAACAACAAAATTTTCGCCAACGTTCTCAAAATTTTTAATTAAATGCAACAACTCTTTATCCATGATACTATTTTACAATGCAAATGTACTTGTTAATTTACAACTTTAGAAATTTAATAAATAAAATAATATCTTTGAGGATAATAAAAAAATGAAATGTCCCAAAAAATTTGTGTTATTAGTTTTGACCATTGGAATTACGATCATCATATTGTAACTGCACTTCAAAAAAAAAATATTGAAGCCTTTCATATTAAAATCGGCGGCTTTAAACACAAAAGTATATTTTCAAAAATTCATAATACATTTTGTAAAGTTTTTTTAAATAAAAACCCTAAACTTATTAAGAGACAAGAATATATTTTAGAGAGACTCAAAGAAAGCGGAATTCAAGATCAAATTTTAGTAATAAATCCTGAAACTATAGATCTAGAATATCATTTATTGATTAAAAGTTATACCAAAAAATATATTGCTTACCTATATGACAGTGTGGATAGAAACCCTGTAGGGCACTTGTTAAATGGAATATTTGATGAAATATTTTCATTTGACAAAGAAGATGTTTTAAAGCATGGTTTTAAAGAAACATGCAATTTCAACTATTTAGAAAAGGCTGAAGTTAAAACTGAACATAACCAAAATGTACTTTATGTTGGTTCATTTGACAATAGAATGAATATTTTAGAAAAAGTTGGCAATGTTTTGAAGAAACAGAATATTGATTTTAAATTTTTAATTATTGGAAAGAAATCATTCCTCTTTAAAATTAAGAATAATTTTATAAAAAAATATAAACATTTAAACTTTCAACATAAGAAATTAACACAAAAAGAATTAATTGAAGAATACTCCGCTTCAAAAGTTATTATTGATATTGTAAGAGACAACCAACATGGTTTAAGTTTTCGGTTTTTTGAAGCAATGGCTTTAGAAATGAAAATAATTACAAATAATACTAATGTGAAAAATTATAGTTTTTATAACCCTAAAAACATTTTAGTTTTAAATAGTGACTTAACTAATTTAGAAAATTCTTTTTTTGAATTTGACTATGAAACAGTTCCAATTGAGGTATATAATCAATTCACATTAGATACATGGACTAAAAGTGTATTTGATATTTAAAAAAACAATATATATATTTACATATTACTTACTTAATTTATATGTAATAACAGCCCTAAATCTACAAGATGCTAAGACACCTTATTTATTATAAAAACTTAACCAAATATTTTAATTTCATTGATGCTTTTTTTATAACTTTTTGTCTCAAATTTAGGTTTTCTAAATTATTCCTTCCAATTCTTAAAAGGACAATTTTGTTAAGAAAGAACACTAAAGATAAAGAAACTTTTAAAGAAATATTTTTTTCTAACATTTACAATACAGAATTACCCTTTGAACCAAAAAAGATTATAGATGCTGGTAGTAACATTGGCTTAGCTTCCTTTTTCTTTAGAATTAAATACCCGAAGTCTAAAATTGTTGCTTTTGAAATTGAAACTGAAAATTACAATACATCTATTAAAAATTTAAAAGGTATTAATGAAATTGAAGTGTTTAAAAAAGCAATATTTAATAAAAAAACTAATTTAAAAATTGAAGATCCCTATAATGCTAGTAATAGTTTTGTAATCAAAGAAGTTGCTGAAGGAGATAACTTTGAAATAGAATCTATTACAATTGACGAAATTTTAAAAGAGCAAAATTGGAATTCAATTGATTTATTAAAAATTGATATAGAAGGAGCTGAAAAAAACTTATTTGAATCAAATTATGAAAACTGGTTGCCAAAAACCAAAATGATAATGATCGAAACTCATGATAGAATGATTGAAAATTGTTCCTATATAGTAATGAAAACACTAAATGAGAACAATTTTTTATTATATACTACAACAAATGGTGGAACATTAGTTTTTTACAATAAAAAATTCATTAACTTATAGTAAATTGATATCTTTGCTTTTTTAAAAAAATAACAGTTTTTAACTAAGCACAATTATTATATGGTATTTAGTAGTCCTACTTTTTTATTAATGTTTTTACCATTAGTACTATTACTATTCTATATAGTTCCCAGCAAATACAGAAATTTAGTAATTGCAGTAGCTAGTCTTTATTTTTATGCTTTTGGAGAAAAATTTTTAGTAATACTAATTTTTCTATCTACCGTAATAAACTATTATTGTGGTATTTTGATTTCAAAAAATCAAAGAAAAAAAGGAATCATAATTTCAATACTTTTTAATCTTCTAACTCTTGGTTTTTTTAAATACTTCAATTTTACATTTGATAACTTCAATTTATTACTTAATTTTTTCGATGTTAAAATTGAATTTATCCGAAATCTTCCAGTAATCGCACTGCCAATTGGTATTAGTTTTTATACATTTCAAACAATGTCTTATGTAATTGATGTGTACAGAGGGGAAGTAAAAGCTAATAAAAATTTCATAAATTTTCTAACGTATGTTACCATGTTTCCACAACTTGTCGCTGGGCCAATTGTACGTTATATTGATATTGAAAAACAATTAAATAACAGAACGGTTACTCTAAATAATTTTGTAATAGGACTTGAACGTTTTATAGTTGGACTTGCAAAAAAAATGTTAATAGCAAATTGTTTTGCAAGTGTTGCCGATAATATTTTTAAATATGATGTTTCAGAACTTTCAACTCCAGTAGTTTGGATTGGAATAGTTTCATACACATTTCAAATATATTTTGATTTCTCTGGATATTCAGATATGGCAATTGGGTTAGGTAAAATGTTTGGTTTTGATTTTCTTGAAAACTTTAACTATCCATATATATCAAAAAGTATAAAAGACTTTTGGAGAAGATGGCACATATCACTATCAACATGGTTTAGAGATTATTTATACATTCCGCTTGGAGGAAACAAATTAGGTGTTTTTAATACTTATAGAAATTTATTTATTGTTTTCTTAATAACTGGTTTATGGCATGGTGCAAGTTGGAATTTTGTAGTATGGGGCCTTTTTCACGGTACTTTTTTAATAATAGAAAAACTAGGGTTTGACACTATTTTAAATAAATTATGGAAACCATTTCAACATGTTTACACACTATTAGTAGTTTTAATAGGTTGGGTTTTCTTTAGATCTAAGGATTTAAGTTATGCAACTAGTTATATTAAAAAAATGTTTGTTTATGATGCAGGTAATGAATCTATAAGCTCTGTTATAAACTATTTCTACATGAATAATGAGTATTATTTTACATTAATATTTGCAGTATTATTTTCAATGCCAGTATTCTTAAAAATTAATAATATTCTAGAAAAAAGAAGATTTATTTATATTAGACCAATCGTTTATTTTGGTTTATTCTTTTTAACGCTTATTTATGTTGCTGCATCTTCGTACAATCCTTTTATTTATTTTAAATTTTAAATTATGGAACAAAAAACTAAAAAAGCATTTCTTATAATTTGCTTGCTACTTGTAAGTCTTCCATTAATTTTTGTTGTATTAAGAATAAGGGTTGAAGATAGGTATTCAAGCAAACCTATAAATGGAAACTTTGAAAGAAATTTTCCTTTAAAAGATGATTATTTTTCTATCTATTCTTATATAAAAGAAAATATTTTTCAAGTGAATCCAATTCCTGAAAAAGCATTATTAGGACCTGATGGTTGGGTTTTTTGTGGTGATTCATTCAGTAATAATTTTAGTGAATCTATGTCACTAATTACATTTACTAAAAAGGAAATAGATACTATAAAGCAAGGCTTAATTAGTAAAAAAAACTGGGCAGAAAGTAATGGAATTATTTACAACATTGCCATAGCTCCAAATAAGGAAATGGTTTATGGAGACTTAATACCCGTTATAAAAAACAATAAGCTAAACAAAAGTGAACAATTAGATTCATTAGCTAGTCGAATTAATGTAAACTATATAGATTTAGGTTCTAATTTTCCTAAAATAATACCTGAAAATTTATACCACAAAACAGATACACATTGGACTGAATATGGTGGTTACTTAGGTTATACATCTATAATTGATGTTTTAAACAAAGAAAAATACAATTTAAAACCTATTTCGATTAAAAATTTAAAAATTATAAAGTCACATGTTTTAATTGGTGATTTAAATGAAATGCTAAGAAGAAAAAAAAATGAAAAACTAATAGCTATGCAATTTTTCAATTATAAAAGAAATGCAACTTTAGTAAAAGATAAATTAAAAGTACCAGATGGTTATCCAAATGATCCTGAAGCATATGAATTAAGATTTCACTCAAAGGATAATGATAAAAAAAAGCTAAAAATTTTAGTTTTATGTGATTCTTTTGGAGGTTATTTTTCTAAGTTTTTAAAAGAACATTTTAATGAAACCGTTTTTATTTGGGATACTAAATTTGACAAAAAGTTAATTCTTCAAGAAAAACCAGATATTATTATTCAAGAATTTGTTTCAAGAAACTCAGATTTTCTTCTTAAAAAAGAATACTAAATACTATTTAGATCTTCTCAATTTCATAAACGGTAATTCAACAAATTTATACATTAAAATACCACCAAAAACGCTTAATAAAAGGTACAATACGTACTTTATAATATTTACATAAATATCATTTAGATTTCCAAAATCAACTCTATTTAGAATAAAAACCTGAACAACGTTCATGTTTAATAAATATATAGAAAAAGAGACATAACTTAAAACAGTCATAATTCTAAAAAACAGACCTTTCCCTGTTTTAATTTCATTAAAAAATGGAATTATTAATAAAAATGAAAAAGATTGTAATGTATAAAACATGGCTAAATTATAAAAATTACCATGATTAAATAATGGGTACTTAGTGTATAAAAATATTAATAGACCAAGTATTAAAAATTGATTTTTAAATTTCAACCAAAATTCTTTATGGTAATGATAAACATAAGCCCCTACTACACCCATAGTAACACTATCTATCCTTGTTAAAACTTGCTTTCTAAATAAATGATCTACAGCTTCCCCATTCAAACCCGGCAAGCCCATTCTCATTAATCTAACACTAAAACCAAGAGCTAAAAACATAATAACAGCAGTTATGATAGATATTTTATCGCTCATTTTAAAGAAACCCTTAAAAATAAATATAAATAAAGGGATAAAAATATAAAACCAAACTTCAATACTTAAAGTCCATGCTTCCGCAAAAAAGAAGGGATGACTTCTATCAAAGTTTTGTACTAAAAAATAATATCGATAAGAATCTGATATTTTAAAATTAGAAGCATAAAGTAAAGAAAGTATCGTTAGTACGATTAAAATCAAATAATAGGCCGGTAAAGTTCTTAAGAGTCTTCTTCTCCAAAACTGAAATAATGTACTTGCATTTATTTGTTTATTTTCTAGAATATAAATTAATAAGCCGCCAATTAAAAACCCACTAAGTACAAAAAAAACAAAAACTCCGTCTAAAAAAGTAAATGCGTGGTAGTATAAACTACCCTCTTCGCCAGTAATAATGTGAGACCCGTGACCTAAAAGCACACTAATAATTGCTATTGCTCTAATTAAATCAAGACCGTAAATTCTATCCTGATGAAATTCAACTTTAAACAAATTCTTTATAAAAACTAACATCTATACTTTTTTAGGTTGGCAAAAATATAGGAAAAATTTTTAATTCAAATATAAAAAGTTGATTATTTAGATAAACAAAAAACAATTGGAGTATTATAAAACAGATTTAAAAACAAACAAAATAGCTTTAAATTAGTACTTTTGCTATTCTTAATTTTTTTAACATGAAACTATCAGTAGCACTTTGTACTTACAATGGTGAAAAATACATAAAAGAACAAATTGATTCAATTTTAAACCAAACTTTAAAAATTGATGAAATTGTAATTTGTGATGATAGATCTACCGACTCCACAATTTCAATATTAGAAGAATACGCAATACATAATCCTAACATTTTTAAAATTCATATAAATGAGGAAAATTTAAGAAGTGTTAAAAATTTTGAGAAGGCAATTAAGTTATGTGATGGAGATATAATATTTTTATCCGATCAAGATGATATTTGGGTTGACAAAAAAGTGGCAGATTATGTATCCTATTTTAAAAACAATCCCTCAATTGATGTGTTAGCTTCAAATGGGTTTTGTATTGATGAAAATTCTGAAATTCATGAGAAGTATGCAATTTGGGATGTTCCTGAAATTTTAAAAAACAAAGAAGTAAAATTTAATTATTATAATTTAATTACAAACATTTCAAATATAGCAACAGGAGCTTCCATGGCTATAAGGTCAAGTCTTAAGGAAAAAATATTTCCTTTCCCTGTCCTAAAAGATTTTCATCATGATGAATGGATTGCAATTATCTCATCAAAGTTAAATTCTTTTGAAATTTTAAATGAAAAATATTTTTATTACAGGCTTCATTCTAATCAACAAGTTGGGGGTGTTTTTTTTGATAAAACAAATGAACGTAAAGAAATGCTTTATAAAATTTTTGACATTCATGGAAATGAAGCTTCTTTTAAGCATTTAAAAAAGAGGTTAAAAAAAATAGATGCAGCATATAAAAGAAATGCTAGACTTTATAAAACCGATAACATTTATAAAGAGTGGTTCAAAGAAAACTTAATTATTATTGAAACATCGCATAAAAGAAATTCAAAAATCATGAAACTTAAATATCCTTTTAAGAAATTTTTACTATTCTTAACTGATAAAATTTTAAATAAAAGACAGTTTAAATCTATACATTAAATGCAGAGTAGAAATTTAAATCTTGATATTTTAAAATTATTTTTAAGCTTTTTTGTTGTGGTAGCTCATTTAATGCCTTATAGTTATGAAAATGAGTTTCAAAACAACATTGCATACTTATCACATGCTGTTGCAAGAGTTACAGTACCACTATTTTTATTAATTTCAGGCTATTTTTTAAGAAACAAGTTAAACGACTTTGAGAAAGTAAAGAAACTAATTTTTAGAATTGCAAAATTATTTTTAGTGTGGCAAATAATTTATTTACCAATTATATTAATTTTTTTTAATAACGGACTAATTACACCAAATATCTTTTTTAGAGATCTAATCTATGGATTTGGTCATATTTGGTATCTTAATGCATTTTTTCTAGGTTGTATATTAGTATACTTAACTAGAAACTTTAAAAATTTAAATAAATTTATACTGGCCGTATTATTACTTTTAAGTGGTTACTTAATACAAATCACCATTGAACTAAAGTTAATAAATAATGTTAATTATATTAATTTTCATAATATAATTGGTACCAGTAGAAATTTTTTATTTTTTGCTTTTCCTTACTTGTTATTAGGTACATTATTAGATGAAATTAAAATTCTAAATTTAAAAACAGGAATATTAATTTCTGGAGTATTACTTATTATTGAGACGTACATTTATAAATATTTTCAAATTCCAATTTCAAATATCTACCTTGCTTCTTTTCCATTAAGCATCTATATATTAAAAGCTATATTAAAATCTGAATCAAGAATAAAAATAAAAATAAACTTTAATCTTGCTTTTGGAATTTATTTAATCCATTTTTATCCATTATTTTATATAAGTAAATCATATCCATCAACATCAATAGATATGGTTTTTATCAAAATATTAGCTGTTTATTCAGCATCCATTTTTATATTTTATATTTTAAATAAATTAGACACTAAACTCAAAATATTATTCTAATGATTTCAATAATAATTCCGTGTTATAACAATGAGGTAACAATTACAGAAACATTAAACTCTGTAAAAGAACAATCTTATAAAAACTATGAGATAATAATTATAAATGACGGTTCTACTGACCTAAGTGAAAAAACAATAAATTCATTTATAAATAATAATACAGAAATTTCTATTTCATATAAATTTCAAGAAAACAATGGGCCTTCAAAAGCTAGAAACTATGGTGCGTCTTTTGCAAAAGGAGATTATTTAGTGTTTTTAGATGCCGATGATATCATTAAACCTACTTATTTAGATAAATGTATTACTGAATTTAAAAAAAATAATTCAACCTTAATAACATATACTAAGGCAGAACTTTTTGGTAAAACTTTAGAAGATTGGGATTTAGATAAATATGAATTAAAAGAGTTTTTGTTTAGAAATAGTATATACGTAACAGCAATGATTAAAAGAGCCGATTTCGAATCTGTAGAAGGGTTTGACGAAAGTCTAAACTATATGGAAGATTGGGATCTTTGGATTAATTTAATTTCTAAAATAGGGGGAGATATTATTTGTGTTCCAGAAAAATTATTTATGTATAGAAAGCATGAAAATAAATCTTCTTTAACCGATTTAAAAAACGCTCAAAATAAGGAAGATGAAACAAAATTGTTTATTTTCAATAAATACTATTCTTTTTATAAAGAAAAAGGATTTGATATAACTCGTTTTTATAACATTTCAAATGAATACATAAAAATTAAAGAAAAGTATTATAATTTATGGTATAAAAAAATGTTTTATTTTTTTAAAAGATAAATACCAATCACTAAATAAATTAAAAAAATAAACAGGAAAAACAATAGTCAAATTAAACGTACTGAATATATTAATTGACTTATATTTACAATACACTATGAAAATATCAGTTGCACTTTGCACATATAATGGTTCTGTTTTCCTAGAACAACAAATAAACAGCATTTTAAATCAAACAATTCCTGTTAATGAAATTGTGGTTTGTGATGATGTTTCATCAGACAATACAGTTTCAATTTTAGAGAAATACAATATAGAACATCCAAATCTTTTTTCTATTCACATTAATGAAACAAACCTAAGAAGTAATAAAAATTTTGAAAAAGCAATAGCTTTATGTACTGGAGATTATATTTTTCTTTCAGACCAAGACGATTTATGGAAAACTAATAAAGTTGAAGAAACATTAAGAATTTTTAATGAAAATAGCACTGCTGAAGGTGTTTTTTCTAACGGAGAATTAATCGACGAAAATAATAACATCATATTTGAAGACACAAGTTTATGGGACAGTGTTTATTTTTTCGAATCTAAAATGCAAAAACCAATAGATTTGTTTAGACTTTTAATTTTAAAAAGTAATTATTTAACTGGGGCAACATTATGCATTAAAAAAGAAGTTAAAGAATTTTGCTTTCCATTTAAAACAACATTAAAAACGTTTTTACATGATGAGTGGTTTGCAATGTTGTTATCTAATAGAAATACACTATTTTATACAACTGAAAAATTAATTTCTTATAGAATACATAGTCAACAACAAATAGGTGTTGGAGAAATTGAAAAAAACAGGAAAATTGCAAAAGACTTACCTAAATCATTTAAATTAATGATGGGATTCCAAAAGGCAACTACTTTCAATGATTTTAAATTACTAACCCGTAATTTGTATAAGCTATATATAAAACATAAAGAATCTGAACTTTGTTCCGAAAAAAACCCTCTAAATATAAAAATTGAAGAAAAGATTAAAGGATATTATTTAGAAGCTGATAGAAAAATGAAAAAAGCAAATCCATTATTTTATTTTTTTAGAAAATGGGAAGATAAACGAAAAGGTAAAAGACAATTATAAGTAATAAATTATGCGAAAAAACAAAGATTTAGTTTCTATAGTAATTCCGTGTTATAATAATGTTTCTACAATTGTTGAAACTCTAAATAGTATTATAAATCAAACATATAAAAACATCGAAATTGTTATTATTGATGACGGATCTGTTGAAGATATACAAACAAAAATAAAACATTTTATTAATAACAATAGTGTTGTATTAAAAAAACAAGAAAACAAAGGTGTATCTGCAGCTAGAAATTATGGTGCATCTTTAGCAAAAGGTATTTATCTTTTATTTATTGATGCCGATGATATGATTCTCCCTAGATATATAGAAAAATGCGTATCTGAATTTGACCAAAATCCAGCTTTAAAAATAGTATATAGTGAAGCTAGATTTTTCGATAGAGAAAATGGTACGTGGAATCTACCTAAATATATTGACTTTAAAAATTTTTTAATTGGTAATTGCATATTTATTTCTGCATTAATAAAAAAAGAAGATTTTGATAATGCAGATGGGTTTGATACAAGTTTAGACTTTTATGAAGATTGGGATTTATGGATTTCAATACTAAAAAAAGGAGGAAGTGTATATCAAATTCCTGAAGAACTATTTTTATACAGAAAACATAACGACAATTCATCTGCTTCAGACAAAGCTGATAATTTGAAAAATATTCACTCCAAAAATCGTTTAAAAATATATAATAAACATTATGATTCTTTTACAGAACATTTTGGAGATTTTGAATTTATATTTTTACGACAATTTGAAATAAAAAAATTATTGCAACAATTAGAAAAAGACGAACAAGATATTTTTTTATTGAATAAGGAATTTAATAAATTAAACTCCTTATGGTTTACAAAAATATATGTATTATTAAAAAATATAAAAAATTACTTCAAATAATCAAAACGGACAAGATTTTAATAACTTCTTTTTTCTTTCATTAAACAACTTTAAATCTGGTAATAATCTGTTTTCATAAGTTACAAAAAACTCATTTAAAATATCCAAATTTAATTCATTTTCAGCTAACTCAAGTACACTACTATATTCAATTCCAATTGACTCAAAATAATCATAAAATTTAATATCATCCCCATAAAGTTTATCTGAAAATTTTATCCATAAACTTGGAATTTCATAAGAATGTGAAACTATGACGCCGTGTAAAGAAGAAGAAATAATTTTTTCACAATTGAAAATTTCTTGTGTCGTTTTCTCAACATCATTCGTCATTAAATCTATAACTATAACTCCTGGAATATCTTTAAATTTATTATAAATAACTTCATAATCAACATAATGTGGAATAATACCTAAAGAATATGTTTTACATCTAATTTCACGATAAACTTTAGACATTAAAATTGCAGGGTCACCATAAATTTTAGGATCTTTAATTCCTAATTCCTCTAGTCTTTTACCCGTTCTGGGTCCTCTTACTGCAATTATTTTACATTTATCAATTACATCATCACTTTTAATAATTCCACTGCCCCATACAATAGATTTTGAATTAACAAATCTTATAACGCTTCCAATTACAAAATAATGATTATAATAAACCGAAAATTTTTCAATCATTGGGTCAAAAACATGAAAAATTTTTTTCCTTGTTAATTTGCTAATTATATAAGGAGTTATTATGTCTCCATAGTTTTCAAGTCCATCAGCTCTTTGAGGCGTCCACCAATAAACAAATAATTTATTATAAAGTCCAATTTTAGCTAATACATTCTGTTTGAAGCTTATTTTTATGGCTTTCTTATCCATTTTTTTTTTTCAAAAATAATAAAAACTATTCGACTTATAATAATTAAATTTGTCAAAATTATCTACAACTAAATGAGCGATATCAATACCGAAATACACAACGCATACGAAGTAATTAAAAATGGAGGAATTATACTTTATCCTACAGATACTGTTTGGGGTATTGGTTGTGACGCATCCAATGAAGAAGCGGTTGCTAAAATTTATGCCTTAAAACAACGTGAAGAAAGTAAAAGTATGATATGCTTAATGAATGGAGAAAAAATGGTTTATAATGTTTTTCATAAAATTCCTGAAGTGGCTTGGGAATTATTAGATTTATCTGAAAAACCAACCACATTAATTTTAGATAACCCTAAAAATGTAGCAAAAAACTTAATAGCAGAAGATAATACACTTGCTATAAGAATTGTAAAAGAACCTTTTTGTTATAAATTAATGGAGAGAATGAAAAGACCGTTAGTTTCTACTTCGGCAAACATATCTGGAATGTTTACTCCAAAAACTTTTAAAGAAATTAGTCCTGAAATTTTAAAAGGTGTAGACTATGTAGTAAATTTACACCGAGATAAAGTTTGCAAAAATCCTTCTACAATAATAAAGTTATCATTAGATAGCCAAGTAAAGGTTATTCGCAAATAATAATTACAATTACTTTTGTGGTTTCTACTCCGTTGAAATGACAAAATAGTGAAACACAAAGATGAATTACACAAAAGCACTTACAAATCCTATTTTTGAAATAATAGCAAAAGCTGGTCAAGAACTAAACTTAGATTGCTATGTTATAGGTGGATTTGTTAGAGATTTCCTTTTAGAACGAGATTTTAAAAAAGACATTGATATTGTTGCTGTTGGAAGCGGAATTGAATTAGCCTTAAAAGTTTCTGAATTACTACCAAATAAACCAAAAGTTCAAGTTTTTAAAAACTATGGAACAGCAATGTTACGCTACAAAGAAATTGACATTGAATTTGTAGGCGCTCGTAAAGAAAGTTATCAATCAGAAAGTAGAAATCCTATAGTAGAAAACGGAACGTTAAAAGACGACCAAGATCGAAGAGATTTTACCATTAATGCAATGGCTTTTTCATTGAATAGTTTAAATTATGGCGATTTAGTGGATCCTTATGGTGGTATTGAAGCTCTTGCTAATAAAACAATCCAAACGCCATTAAATCCTGACATTACTTATTCTGACGATCCTTTACGAATGATGCGTGCAATTCGCTTTGCTACGCAATTAGGATTTCAAATAGAAGAAGAGTCACTAAATGCGATTACTAAGAATAAAGAGCGTCTTGCCATTATTTCAGGTGAAAGAATTGTAGATGAACTGAATAAGATTTTAGAAACGCCAAAACCATCCGTTGGTTTCTTATTATTATACAAAACCGGACTTTTAGATATTATTTTACCCGAATTAACCGCTTTAAATCAGGTGGAAGAAATTGAAGGCCATACCCATAAAAATAACTTTTATCACAGTTTAGAAGTTCTAGATAATATTTGCCCAAATACAGATGATGTTTGGCTTCGTTGGGCTGCACTTTTACATGATATTGGTAAAGCACCTACCAAACGATTCAATAAAAAACAAGGTTGGACTTTTCACGGACATGAATTTTTAGGAGGGAAAATGGTTAAAAAAATCTTTCAAAGATTACACATGCCATTGAATCAGAAGATGAAATTTGTTCAAAAAATGGTTATCATGAGTTCAAGACCAATTGTTTTGGCTGAAGATATTGTGACTGATTCTGCGGTAAGAAGATTGGTTTTTGATGCTGGTGAAGATGTCGAAAATTTAATGACACTATGTGAAGCGGATATCACGACAAAGAATCCTCATAAATTCAAAAAATACCATAATAATTTTAATATTGTTAGACAAAAAATTGTGGAGGTGGAAGAAAAAGATTCAGTAAGAAACTTTCAACCACCAATTACTGGAGAACAAATAATGGAAATTTTCAATTTAAAGCCATCTCGCGAAATTGGAACACTAAAAGAAGCAGTTAAAGAAGCAATATTAGAAGGTGAAATACCTAACGAATATGACGCTGCTTATGATTTTGTTTTGAAAAGAGCTGAAAAGATGGGCTTAAAAAGAGTTTAACTTATCATTTAACAATTGTTCCATTTAGAGATATAAATAATAGAATTATTTTTGTAAAAAATTACAATGAAAAATAATAAAGGTGTAATTATTTGGTTATTAACAGGATGTGCATTACTATTCATAATGGTAATGGTTGGTGGAATTACTCGTCTAACAAATTCTGGACTTTCCATGACCGATTGGCATTTAGTAACCGATACTTTTCCTCCTCTAACTGAAGAAAAATGGGTAAATGCTTTTGAAGAGTATAAGAAATTTCCAGAATACCAAAAGATAAACATTCACAATGATTTTACATTATCTGATTATCAGTTTATTTACTTTTGGGAATGGTTTCACCGTTTTATTGGTAGAATTATTGGAATGGTATTTTTTATTCCTTTCGTTTATTTTTTAATTAAAAAACGATTAGACACATCTACCATTAAAAAATGTGTCATTTTATTACTAATGGGAGGATTTCAAGGCTTTCTTGGTTGGTATATGGTAAAAAGTGGTCTAATTGACAATCCAGATGTGAGTCATTTTAGATTAGCCATCCATCTTACTTTTGCTTTTATCACTTTTGCTTACACACTTTGGGTTGCTTTAGATTTAATTTATCCTACAAAAACCGAAGTAATTACACCTCTTCGAACTATTGCCAGAATTGCATTGGTAATATTAATAATTCAAATTATTTATGGCGGATTTGTAGCGGGTTTAAACGCTGGATTAATTCATAACCATTGGCCTTTAATGAGCGACGGACAATTCATACATGATAGTGTTTTTATTGAACAATCTACCGTATTAAAAAACTTTACAGAAGGAAAAAGTGGTGTGCAATTTATTCATAGAACATTTGCGTATATTGTAGTTGCTATGATGTTTTTATTGTATTTTAAAAGCAAAAAATACTCCTTAAACGCATTGCAGCAAAAAGGAATACATACTTTACTATACATAGTTTTAATACAATTCACTTTAGGAATTTTTACTTTATTATTTCACGTTCCGCTTTGGTTAGGATTAGCACACCAATTAGTAGCTTTTATATTGTTAAGCGTAATGGTTTTTACATTACATAGACTAAGTAAATAAATTACAACCGACTATATTGTCACATAATTTTGATTCAAAAAATGAATGTCAAAATTAAATGCAAAAGATAAGTTTTTAGACTTATCAGATTACGGAAGAGGTTTTGGTAGATTTTTAGCTAACCAATTAAAAGACACAAGCTTCACTCCTATTCACGTTACATTATTATTTGGTATTTCAGGCTTAATTGCAGTTTATTGTATTTTAACAAATCATTATTTATTAGCTGCTTTTTTTATTGTTTTAAAATCAGGAATTGACGCTGCTGATGGAGAATTAGCACGATTAAAAAAAACACCATCCTATTCTGGTCGCTATTTAGATAGTATTTTTGACATTTTCTTAAACTTCTTCTTATTATTAGCAATTTGGAATACAACAAATACGCCGTTTTGGACAATGTTACTTGCTTTTTTTTGCATTCAACTACAAGGAACTTTATATAATTACTATTATGTAATTTTAAGAAATAAAAGTATTGGCGGAGACACTACGAGTAAAGTTTTTGAATACAAAACACCAAAAGCTTTGCCAGGTGAAACTCAAAAATCGGTTACTATTTTGTTTAAAATTTATATAATTGTATACGGTGGTTTTGATAAAATTATTCACTTTTTAGACAAAGATGCTTACAAAGTAAAAACATTTCCTAATTGGTTTATGACTCTACTTTCATTATATGGATTGGGATTTCAATTACTAATTATTGCTTTATTACTGTTTATCAATCAATTAGAACTTACTATTCCTTACTTCATAATTAGTTCAATAGGAATAATTATATTAATTTCTATTAGAAAAAACTGGATTAATTAATTAATTAATTAACCAATCCAGTTTTTAAAATCAGATACTTTTTCTCTTGCAACTATAACTTCATCTTCTTTATAGGTTGGTAAAATTACTTTTAAACGAGAATTAGTATGTACTTGAATTTCTTTAATTGATTGCAACGGAATGATGAATTTTCGGCTAATTCTATAAAAAGACTCTGGATTAAGTTCCGATTCTAATTGTTCCAAACTTATATCTAAAAGATAATCTCTATTATCATTAGTATGTAAATATGTCCCTTTATTTTCACTATAAAAACATTCTATTTCATCTATTAAAATCACTTTTATTTGATTCCCAATTTTAACCGAAAAACGATTTTTATATTCTTTTTGAACAGGATTAACCAACATTCTTTTAATCGCTTCAAAATCTAAACTGGAAACTGCATTTTTTTGAAATTGGTTTTGAAATTTTGTGATTGCAGCTTCTAATTCATCTTCATCAATGGGTTTCAATAAATAATCAATACTGTTTAATTTAAAAGCACGTAGAGCATATTCATCATAAGCTGTAGTAAAGATAATTGGGCTTTTAATTTCTATTTTATCAAATATTTCAAACGATAAACCATCAGACAATTGAATGTCTAAAAAAATCAAATCGGGATGAGTGTTTTTTTCGAACCAATGAATAGATTCTTCTACAGAATGCAATAAGCTCTGTATAGAAAATCCCAACTTTTCTAACTTTCGTTGTAACAATCGAGCTGCTGGCTTCTCGTCTTCTATAATTATGATGTTCATCTAAAAAAATGTTTAATCGTTAATTTGATTATTTGTTAAATCGATAATTCATAATTAAATTCATTCCCATTTACTATTTTTTTCCTTTTCCATAAGTTCTTTAATCTTTCTTTCTTCCCAATTTTGACCCAAAATCATTGTTGGTAAAAAGACACTTAAACCATGAGATAATAATCCTATTCCCCAAAAGAATAAAGTTAAAAAATTATGCCATTGAAAATAGCTTTCTCCTGGTTCTAAATCTTGAATGTTAATTATCACTATCATGATATTAACTACTAAATAAATTAACGCATGTGTATAAAAACCTTTTATACGTTTTACTCTTTTCAAAGCTTCATGATATTTTAATTCTTCTGGACTTGAAGGATTAAAATCTTTACTTCCTATTCTTTCCATTCTTCTTTGTCTTCTATCAGCTATACTCATCTTATTCAAATTTATTTTTATTCGATTTTTCTTCTTCCATAAATTCTTTAATCTTTTTTTCTTCCCAATCTTTATTAAAAAAAGGAAAGAAATTAAAAGCTTTCATTGCGTGAAAAAAAACACCAATTCCCCAACCAAATAATGTCCAAAGAAACCATAAAACTTCTGGTGTATAAGTAAGATTAATATAAATTACTACAACCATTACTCCTATATAAGTTAAAAGATGGCTATAAAATTCTTTTATTTCTTGTACTTGTTTTCTAGCTTTTTGATAGCGTTTAAAATCGTTATTCGTTTCCATAATTAGTTCCATTTTGATTCTTCTTTATCTTCTTTTTGCAATATTTCTTGGATTTTTTTCTCTTCCCAAGATTTTCCAAATCCAAAAGTTTCAAATGCGTGAAAAGTTAATCCCATTCCCCAACCTAACATTGGAAACCAAAACCACTGAAAACTTGAAGTGTTTAGGTTTATTAAAATTAATACAGGAATTACTACACAATATGAAATTAAATTTCCGTAAAATCCTTTTAGTTTTTCTACTCTTTCTTTAGCTCTAACATAAGCCATGTTTTCTGAATATATATTTGTTGTTTCCATAATAGATATTTGTTTTGTAAGAATTGGAAGCTTTATTCTAAAGAAATCATTTGTTTCTTCAATAGCTACTTTTCTTGTGGTTATTATTGCGTATCGGTCGACTATATTTTGAAGTCCAACACCTTTTCTTGTTTGTAATGTTTCTTTCTTTTGTAAATTATTTTCAACTATAAGCTGATTTCCTTCAATTGAAATTTTAATATGTAATGGTTTTTGTTCGCTCACTACATTATGCTTAATTGCATTTTCTAGTAATAATTGTAAAGCTAACGGAACTACTTTTGCATCTTCATTATCAAAATTTTCTGGTAATTCAAAAGTGATACTGTTTTCAAATCGCATTTTTAAAAGATTCATATACGTTTTTGCAAACTTTAATTCTTCGGCTACCGAAACCAATTCTTTATCGCGTTGTTCTAAAACGTATCTGTAAATTTTAGATAATGAAGTGGTGAACTTCTGTGCATTTACTGGATTTTCTTCTATTAACGAACTCAAGACATTTAAACTATTGAATAAAAAATGTGGATCGAGTTGATTCTTTAAGCTTTCAAATTGAGCAGAAGCATTTCCTGCTATAATTTTTTCTTGTTTTACTCTGTTCTCTTGATACGATTTATAGAAATAAATCAAATGAATAAACAAAGAAACAATAACCGTTATTACTAATGCAACAATGTAATTAGACGGACTTTCACTTTTTAAAAACTCCGAAAATGTTTTATTCTCAAAAACGACATCTTCAACAATTCGAAGAAAGAAAATTGCTAATCCAGAAATAAGAAAAGAAGCTAAAAAACCAATTACCAAACGTTTTATATGAAATCTGTTTTTTTCAAAATATTTATCTAATTGAATAAATATAATTGCATTGGCAAAATATAAAACCACACTATACATTAACGTAAAAATGAAATTCCATTTTAAAGCAACTATAGTTGGAAACTTTTGATTGATAACCAAATTAATCAATTGAAGAATAATAAAAATTATAATTCCTATGATTCCCGACTTTAGTATTTCTCTTCTTATTCTGTTCATCTTATTTACAATTTTGTAATGCTGCTTCTGCTCTATCTAATCCCCAAGTTGGGTGAAAAGGTGTTTCAGGCTTAAAGTTAGCAAAAAGTTCAATGGATTTGGCAATTTGTTCGCACATTGGTTTTGTATCACTTCCAAAATACTGCGCCATACCTATTTCAAATTGCGCTTTATTATATACAACTCTAGGGTTATTAGGAGCAATAGATGCTGCTTTATTGTAAATACCTATAACAATACCTGATAATTGTTGGCCATTTGTCATTGGATCATAAACAATTGATGCAGTGTGAATCATTGCTTGCATAACTAAAACTTCCGCATCATTTGGAGCAAGTGTATTAATTACATCTTGTGCTTTTTGAGCATTTTCAATTAATAATTTCATTTCATTTTTGTCTTTAGAACCAAAAGCCTGTGTGGTATTAATTAATGCAATATAATAATTAGGTAAAATGTTTTTTTGTTCTACCGAAGCTATACGTTCCAACTTTGCAACTGCTTCTTTTGAATTTCCATTTTTCCAAGTTGTTAAAGCGTCTCCCATTCCTTTTTCAAAATTTCCTTGAGCTGTTACTGCTGATACTACAAAGAGAACGATAAGTGTGATAATTTTTGTCATGATAGTTGTTGTTTTAATTGTTATTGATTTTGATAAGACAAATTTCGGTCAGTTTACATTGAAATAAAATTGATTATTACCGAACTGTCATTTTTTAATGATGAACTGTATTTTTCTATAAATTATTCAAATTATTACTCCTCTTATTATCACTAATTGTCCAAAAGAAACCAACAAAAAAGAATCTATCTGCTGTTGGAGTAATTGCTTGACGCTGAAATTGACCAGAAATATCTGGAGAATTTGCATAGTTATATCCAAATACATTTTGGCTTCCCAATACATTAGAAACTGAAAAATATAGAATCTTTTGCGCCGATAATAAATAAGCCCAACTAACACTTAAATTGTTATACGACTTTGTTTGTTCATTCATAAATGAAGTTGAATTTGGGTTATCATAAGGTCGTCCTGAATTAAAACTATAGGTAACTCCCAATTGCGATTTTAAATCATCTATCCAATATTTGGTAACTACTGAAAAGTTGTGCTTTGCAATATAACTTGGTGTAACTTTAGACTCATAATTTTTAAAATCTCTTTCCGAATCAATTAAGGAATACGAAATCCAATAATCTAAGTTCTTAATGCTTTTACTATCTCTCCAAAACAAATCCAATCCTTTTGCATAACCAAAACCATTATTGGTAAAAGAACTTGTATATTCTGGCAAATTAGTATCGTATTTCACCAAACTATTATAATCCTTATAATAAGCTTCAGCTCTAAACATTTTACCTTCTTTATTGAACATATAGTTTAAAATATAATGCGAAGTATTCTCATAATTTAGGTTTTGTGTATACTTTAAATAGTCTTCTTTTGGAGTTTGATTGAAACTTCCATAAGCAAAAGAAAATTGAGAATTTGTTGCAATTTTATAAGCCATTGAAACTCTTGGTTCCACTACAAAATCATTCACAACGGAAGCACCTGAACCTCTAACACCAATATTCATCGCTAATTTTTTAGAGAAAAATATTTCCGCTTCTGCATAAGCTGCTTTTTGATTATCCGAATAGTTTGTCTGAAAGGAAGTTGCGTTAAATGGTTTATATAATTCTTCAAAATTGGTATGTAAATATTCTCCTCCAAAATTGATTTTTATTCTATTTGTCAAATAATTAGTCAGCTTCAATTTATAATGAAAAGTTCTTTCGTTATTAACTACATTATCATCTGAAATTAAAATTTTATTTTGCCCATAACCATAACTTAAACCTGTTTGTAATTTCAAATTATCTAATAAATAAGCAGAATAAGAAGTGTTTAAGTATAAATTATTGTTTTCATTTTTAATTCTAATTTTGTCCATATAATTAATATCTTTCTGATTTAAGTCGAAAGTAGAATTATCAAAAGCAGCATACACTTTCAGTAAACCTTTTTTAATTTTCAAACGATAAACACTTTCGCCGGCAAAAGCTTGCGCTGGTTTATTCCAGTCGATATTTTGAGGAACAAGTAATTGATATGGTGCTAAGTTTATATAACTTGTATTAAAAGTTAACGAACTTTTCTCCCATTTCTTTGTCTTTCCTAGTCCTGCGCCAACCGTCATTATAGAAATATCCGTTTGATTTTGAACGGGTTCGTCAATGGTATTTAATAATAAAACACTGGATAAAGCATTACCATATTCTGCACTATAACCGCCAGTTGAAAAGGTAATTCCATCAAATAAAAATGGAGAAAACCTTCCGCGAGTTGGTAAATTATTTGCTGTTGCGCCATAAGGTTGTCCTACTCTTAAACCGTCTACAAAAGTCTGCGTTTCATTGGCATCTCCACCACGAACAAACAATCGTCCGCTTTCTCCAACAGTTGATGTTCCAGGTAAAGTTTCCAATGCTGCAATAATATTTCCAGCAGAACCAGCTGTTGTAACAATATCTAAAGGTTTTAATGCTGTAACTTTACTATTATCTCCTGCTTTAAAAGTTCCTGCCGAAACAACAACTGCATCTAAAGTATTTACACTTTCTTTTAAAACAAAGGTTTTGGTAACATAGGTTTCAATTTGAATTGTTTGTATTAAAGTTTCAAAAGACAAAAAACTTATTTGGATTACTTGTTGTTCTTTAGCATCCGTATTAAATTCAAATAATCCTTTTGCATTTGAAGTAACTCCGTCATAAGTTCCTTTTATAAATACATTTGCGCCTTCAATTGGAGTTCCAAATTCATCCACCACTTTTCCTTTTAAAGTGGTTTGAGATAACCCTAAAATTGGTATTAATAAGAATAATAAAACTATATTTTTCATTTTGTAATTGTTTTGATAGTACAAATTTGTCTGTTTTTAGTGTTGAAAAAAATTAGTAATTACCCAACTGTCGAAAAATCAGGATGAATTGAAAAAATCAATAAAAATGTGGAATTCTTAATTTATAACTCATAATTAATAATTACTTTTGCTGTTCCTAAAATTTCAAAAAAATGATATATAAATTTAGAGTTATACTCGATGCGAAAGAAGACATTTTTAGAGATATTGCTATAGAAAAAGAAGCAACTTTAGAAGACTTACATAACACAATTGTTAATGCCTTTGGATTTGACGGTTCAGAAATGGCATCATTTTATACTTGTGACGACGAATGGAATCAAATGGATGAAATTCCTTTATTTGACACAGGAGATGTTCCAGGAGAAACACGTATTATGAACAACTTCATACTTGAAGATAATTTAGACAAGTACGAATCTAAAATAATTTATGTTTATGATTTCTTTAATATGTGGACATTTTTAGTTGAACTTGCTGCAATTGAAGAAAAAGAAGTTGGTGAAACTTACCCAACTTTATTATTTTCACATGGGGAATTACCTGAAGAAGCTCCAGACAAAAAATTTGAAGCGGAAGGTGATGATTTGAATGATGATGATCAAGACTTTGATATGTTTGAAGGTGATGATAGCTTCGATGAATTTGGTTTTGAAGAAAACTGGAATTAATTACTTTAAAAAAATAACAAAATATTTTGAACCAAGATTAAGTCATTTCTTTTATCTTGGTTCTTTTTTCTAATCTCTATATAAAATATGATCAACTTATTCAACGCACATATTGACAATTTATCCATTCACAGAGTTGGTAATAAAAGTAGAAATGAAGCTTTATTTTTATCAGAAACACCATATGGTTTAAATGATGAAATAATGCCATTACTAAAAGAGTTTTACTTCAAGCCTTTTAGAGATAAAGAAGAAAACTATTTTCAGTTTGCACACGAAGTAGATTTAGAATATAATGAAATGTATAATTTTGCGACAGAGGTTTTTAATAATCCAACTGAAATACATAATGTTTCTAAAAAAATAACCAAACACTTATTTGAACAATCTAATCATCCACACATAAAAAACGGAGAAGTATATGTAACCTATTTTACAAATATTTCTATAGACAACAATGTTGTAGATGCAATTGGAGTTTTTAAAAGTGAAATTCAAACCGATTTTTTACAATTTGAAGAAAAAGAATCTAATCTTGAAATGATATTACAACAAGGTATTAACCTAAACAAGTTAGATAAAGGTTGTATTATTTTCAATTATAAAAAAGAAGAAGGCTATAAAATACTTACTGTAGATAGTAATAGATATGATGCACGCTATTGGTTAGAACATTTCTTGTCTGTGGATGCTTTCCAAGACGAAAACTTCATGACTAAGAAATATTTAAAATTCTGTCAAGACTTTGCTAAAGACGTTGTTTTACCTGCTGAAGACAAACAACAAGAAGTTTTATTCATGAATAGAGCTATTAATCATTTTGCAAAAAACGATTCTTTTGAAGAAACAAATTTCTTAAATGAAGTAATGGAGAACCCAGAGTTTATTCCAGAGTTTAAGAATTACAAAGTAGATAAAGGAGAGAAATATAGCATTGAAGATGTTACTAATTTTCCAATTGCAAATAATGCTGTAACAGACATTAGAAAGAAGATTAAAAATGTAATTACACTAGATACTAATGTGCAAATAAAATTAGATTTCGTAAATTCTGATAGTGCAGAAAAGTTTGTAGAAAAAGGTTGGGATGAAGAAAAACAAATGTATTATTACCTAGTATACTTCAATAAAGAACAAAAATCGTAACTATTTATTATATGTAATTTTGAACTTTTAAAAAGTTTTATTAAAAAAAAGTGCAAAATAAATAGTTTATTAAATAATAAGTGTTACATTTGTCTAAATTATTACAATTAAAATATTAAAATGAACAAAGGTACAGTAAAATTTTTTAATGAATCAAAAGGTTTTGGTTTCATTACTGAAGAAGGAACAAACAAAGAACATTTCGTACACATCTCTGGAACTATTGATGAGATCCGTGAAGGAGACGAAGTAGAATTTGATTTACAAGAAGGAAAAAAAGGTTTAAATGCAGTAAATGTTAAAGTAATTTAATTAAAACTCATTATAAATTTACCAAAAGGCTTTGCATAGCAAAGCCTTTTTTTTTGTTTAAAATTTATAAGTATATCACAAAAAAAACTCCTAAGTAATTACTTAGGAGTTTTTATATTTTAAATATATTTATCTTACTATGATAAGGCAGCTTTTACTTGGTCAGCAGCTTCTTGGAATTGAACAGCAGATAAAATAGGCATTCCTGAGTTATCAATTAATTCTTTTGCAATTTCAGCATTAGTACCTTGTAAACGTACAATAATAGGAACTCTAATAGCGTCTCCCATATTTTTATAAGCATCTACAACACCTTGAGCAACACGATCACATCTAACAATACCACCAAAAATGTTAATCAAAATAGCTTTTACATTAGGATCTTTTAAGATAATACGGAAAGCTGTTTCAACACGCTTTGCATCTGCAGTACCACCAACATCTAAAAAGTTAGCTGGCTCAAAACCTGCATACTTAATTAAATCCATAGTTGCCATTGCAAGACCAGCACCATTAACCATACATCCAACAGTTCCGTCAAGATCTACATAGTTTAAGCCAACTTCTTTCGCTTCAACCTCAATAGGATTCTCTTCTCTAACATCTCTCATGTCAGCAATTGCTAATTGTCTATATAGAGCATTATCATCTATATTAACTTTAGCATCAACAGCCATAATTTTATTATCCGATGTTTTTAAAACTGGGTTAATTTCAAACATTGAAGCATCAGAAGCTATATATGCGTTATATAAAGAAACTACAAATTTTGTCATTTCTTTAAAAGCATTACCTTCTAAACCAAAGTTAAAAGCTATTCTTCTTGCTTGAAAACCTCTTAATCCTACAGCAGGATCAATTTCTTCAGTAAAAATTAAATGCGGAGTATGCTCTGCAACCTCTTCAATATCCATTCCTCCTTCAGTAGAATACATAATCATGTTTCTTCCTGTAGCTCTGTTTAATAAAACAGACATATAAAATTCTGAAGTTTCACTTTCACCAGGATAATAAACATCCTCAGCTACTAAAACTTTATGTACTCTTTTTCCTTGTGGTGGCGTTTGAGGTGTAATCAAATCCATTCCAATTATTTGTCCAGCAATTTCAGCAACCTGATCTAAATTTTTTGCTAACTTAACTCCTCCACCTTTTCCTCTTCCACCTGCGTGAATTTGCGCTTTAATAACATGCCAACCAGTTCCAGTTTCAGCAGTTAATTGTTTAGCTCTAGTTACGGCTTCTTCAGCATTGTTAGCGATGTAACCTCTTTGGATACGTACACCATGACTTGCTAGTATTTCTTTACCTTGATATTCGTGTAAATTCATAATTATAATACGTTTATCTTTATTTAAAAGTGCCACAAAAATAGCAAACAAATTTCTATTTGACTAACAATTTTAATTTTATTTAAAATCCTTTGTAGTATTTATTTTAAAATATTCAATATTACCTGTTAACCAAAAACAATATTAAACACTTAAGAAAATAAATATAAAAGTAACGTAATAAAAAAGTCCTGACTAAATCGGGACTTTTATTTTAAATAAGAAAAATCTTATTTATTTTCTTGTTTCTTAGCTTTCTTTTCTTTGATTAATTCAATAATAGAACCTGCCAACCAATATTGAACAAAACCTACTAAAAAAATCATTAACCAAAAACCAATTGTTAAAACGGTTAAGAAAAGTAAAAAACCTAAATACTGACTAAATTCAAACATGTTTTCCGGAATTTTTGAATACTTGTCAAAGATACTATTTAATATAACTTTAAAAAATAAATTCCAAAAAAAAACACATTAGTTATTTAAAACCATTTTTTCTTTTTAAAATAAAACAACATCACCATAACAATAAGAAACATCAACCCTATAACAGTATAATAACCGTATTGATAATTAAGTTCTGGCATGTGTTTAAAATTCATGCCGTAAATTCCAGCAATAAATGTTAAAGGTAAAAATACAGATGAAATAACAGTTAGTGTCTTCATTACTTCATTCATTTTATGATTTTGCGCAGTGTAGAAAAAATTACTCGCACTATCTAATGAACCCATATCGTATTCTATCTGATCTAAAAGTTCTAATGATTTTTGATGTAATCGACTAAAAAAAACAAAGCTTGATTGTTCAATATTATTGAATTCATCATCATCTTTTATTGTTTTAATAGCAAACAAAGCATCTCTTAACGGAATTAAAGATCGTTTTAAAAAGTGCATTACTTCTTTTATTTTTTCTATTTTTTCGACAATGATAGGATTGTCAGAAGATTTTGATTCTAATAAAATTTTTTCAATTTCCTCTTCTTTGGCTTCTATAGTAATATAAAAATTTTCAATAATTGCATCTAATAATAAGTATAACAGATAATCTACTTTTTTCTTTCTTACTATACCTGAATTGGTTCTTATACGTTCTCTTATATGAGAGAAAAAATCGCCTCTTTTTTCCTGAAAAGAAATTATCAATCCATCTTGAATTAAAAAACTAATTTGTTCAATAGAAATTGTTGCAAAATCTTTCTCATTAGGTAAAATAGATTTAACACTAAAAAAAAGAGTATTATCTATTTCATCCAATCGGGTTCCTCTAGTAATATTTAATATATCAGAAATAATAACATTATTCAAGTCTAATTTATCAGCTAATTCTTTTATAATTAAAGTGTCACTTAGACCATGAACATTTAACCAATTACACTGATTTTGTTTTTTATTCTTTATAAACTCATCAACAATTATATTTTGAAACTCTACAATATTTTCTTCATTATAAACAAAAAGTTGCATTTCTGTAGCCTTATCTGTGTAAATACCTGTGTATTCTAGAGATGCAGGTTGAACTCTTCTTCCTTTTTTATATTTTATTCTTCTCAAAGTTGTAAATTTTACTATAAAGATAGGAGTTTTTAAAAATGGAGCTTATTTTTACCAAAATAAATTTTAATTATGAGAACATTATTTATCAACATAAAAGAATTAATTCAAATTAGAGAAATCTCGGTTTTAAAAGTTTCTGGAGCAGAAATGGCTATTTTACCAAAAATAGACAATGCTTTTTTATTAGTTGATAATAATCTGATTTCAGATTTTGGACAGATGAGTAACTGTCCGAAGTTAGATAACATTGAAATTATTGATGCAACTGGGAAAGTAATTTTACCAACTTGGGTAGACAGTCATACACATATTGTATATGCAGGAAATAGAATTCAAGAGTTTGTAGACAGAATAAATGGGTTGTCTTATGAAGAAATTTTTAACAGAGGAGGCGGAATTTTAAATTCAGCTAAAAAATTGAATGAAACTTCAGAAGACGAAATTTATGAACAATCTAAAATTCGTTTAGAAGAAGTAATGCAACAAGGAACAGGTGCGGTAGAAATAAAATCTGGTTACGGTTTAACTGTTGAAGGAGAATTAAAAATGCTACGTGTTATAAAACGTTTAAAAGAAAATTATAGTTTGCCAATAAAAGCAACTTTTTTAGGCGCTCATGCATTTCCAATTGAATATAAAGAAAATCATGCAGCTTATCTTGATTTAATCATTAATGAAATGTTGCCCAAAATTGCTGCAGAAAATTTAGCAGATTATATTGATGCCTTTTTAGAAACAGGTTATTTTTCTGTAGATGAAACTGTGAAAATTATGGAAGCAGGAAAAAAACATGGGTTAACTCCAAAAATACATGTTAATCAATTTACTGCAATAGAAGGTATTAAAGCTTGTGTAGAAAACGGAGCTTTATCGGTAGATCATTTAGAAATAGTTACAGATGAAGATATTGCTGTTTTAAAAAATAGTAACACAATGCCTGTTGCTTTACCAAGTTGTTCTTACTTTATAAGTATTCCATATACACCAGCTCGCAAAATGATAGAAGCAGGTTTACCAATTGCTTTAGCAACTGATTATAATCCAGGAACAACTCCATCTGGAAACATGAATTTTGTAGTAGCTACTGCTTGTATAAAAATGAAAATGACTCCAGAAGAAGCTATAAATGCAGCGACCATAAACGGTGCTTATGCAATGGGTATTTCTAATACTCATGGAAGTATTACCAAAGGTAAAAAAGCAAATATTATTATTACAAAACCTATTACTTCATTTTATCAATTACCATATGAGTTTGGTAGCAACTTAATTGATAAAGTAATGATTGATGGTAAGTTTATATAAACAAAAAAGAGCGACTTATGTCGCTCTTTTTTGTTTATATACTTAAGAAAATTATCTTAATGTAAAGCTAGTTTTAGAAACCATCTCTCCAGTTGCATTAAATACATTTACAAAATAATTTCCTGCTTGAAAATCTTTTCCAGTAACTTCTTGTTTAACTTGTACTGTCTTGTTTTCAAACTTAACTTTAGAAATAAAACTATATGTTAAAGTTTCAGCACCAGTCATTGGTATTGTTTCTTTATCACCTAAAATATTATTTTTAGAATCTATGATTTGAACATAATAAGTTCTGTCACCAGATTTTGCAATTTGATTTTCAGCAATTAAAAAGCTAATTTTTAATTTATCCGCTCTACTTGCTTTATCTGTTTCAATTTGTTTCCCAGAACTTCTTTCTTTAACTGCTAAAACATTTAAATTTAAAACAGCAAGTTTAGAACCTTTTTCAACAGTTTTAGACAAATTATCATTTTGCATTACTAAAGTATCATTAACTTTTCTAGCTGTTGTTAAAACCACACTAGTACTATCTAAACTAGATGTTAATTTTACATTTTGCTCTTTAAGTATTTTATTTTCAGCAATTAAATTATCCATTTCTCCTTTTAACTTAAGAAATGCACCTTTATATTTAGCCATAGCAGCAACATCTCCTTTAGATTTCTCTAAATCTACTAAAAGCCTTTCCATTTCTTCTTTTTGTGCTTGAAAATCAGCTTTTAATGCATTGTCTTCCGAAATTAAAGTCTCATACTCTGAAATTTTAGCTTTTAAATCATTTGCTAATGATTCTTTTTCAGAAGTTAATCCATTAACTGTTTCTTTATTATCAGAAGTCATTTTATAAATATATGCTCCACTTCCTAATAATAAAAGGCCTAAAACTACTACTGCTGCTTTTAATCCTGAATTGTTTTGCTTGTTTTCCATTGAAATATATAGGTAAATTATTAATTATTTAACAAAAATACAATAAAAAACAAATTATGCTATTTTGAAGGAAAGTAATTTTTAAAATAGTATTTTTGAATACAATTTTTTAGTAAATGGAAAGTATTAAATTATTATCTGCAAAAGAGCTTGCAAGGATAACTCAACATCGAAGTGGCGAAATAAAATTTGGAGAAAAAGCCCTTATTATTCCACAAGATGAAGATCCTTTAGAATTCATTAAAAACTGTTCTGCTGAATTCGTTTTAATTGGATTTCCAGAAGACATAGGCGTTAAAGCAAATAATGGCCGTATTGGAACTGCAAGTGCATTTGAAAGCGCTTTAAAAAGCTTAGTAAATATTCAACATAACAAATTTTGTAAAGGGAGTAATTTACTTATTCTTGGTGAACTAGATGTAATAAAAGAAATGGAGCAAGCTGCTAGCTTGGACGCTTCAAACAAGGAAGATAAAAAACTACTTTTTAAATTAGTAGAACAAATTGACAAGGAGGTTTCACATGTAATTCATCAAATCATTAAAATTGGTAAAACTCCTATTATTATAGGCGGCGGTCATAATAATGCCTATGGCAACATTAAAGGATTAGCTCTTGCAAAAGGAAAACCTGTAAATGTTATTAATTTTGATGCACACACAGATTTTAGAGCATTAGAAGGCAGACATTCTGGAAACGGATTTAGTTATGCATACGAGGAAGGCTTTTTGAAAAACTATTTCATTTTTGGAATGCATGAAAACTTCATTTCAAAAGGAGTATTAAGTACAATAAAATCGATACCAACAAGAATACAATATAATACTTATGAAGAAATTGAAATTAGAAATGAAAAAGTATTTAGTACCGAATTAGAAGAAGCTCTTCAGTTTATTAAAAAAGACCCTTTTGGAATAGAGTTAGATTTAGATGCCATTCCAAACATATATTCAAGTGCAATGACTTTAAGCGGATTTAGTGTTCAACAAGCACGCTCATATGTTCATCATTTTGGCAAACATAAAAATGCATCTTATTTACACATTTGCGAGGGTGCTCCTAGTTTAGACGAAACAAATAATAATCATTTGACTGGAAAGTTAATTGCCTATTTAATTACCGATTTTATGAAAAGTAAGAAATCATAATCTTTTCATTATTTCAAAATTTTCAAAAAGCACAACATGACATTTAAAGAGTTACATTTAATAAATAACATTCAGCAAGCCTTAATAGAATTAGGTTATGAAACCCCTACTCCTATTCAAGAACAAGCAATTCCTGAAGTTATAAAAGGGCAAGATTTAGTTGCTTGCGCACAAACTGGAACTGGTAAAACAGGTGCTTTTGCGATACCAATTATTAATTATATTCATAAAATTGTAGGAGGTGCTAAGAAAAATAAAAAAATTAGAACATTAGTTGTTACTCCTACAAGAGAGCTTGCTATACAAATTGCAGAAAGTTTTGATGCGTATGGTAAATATACCAATATAAAAACAATTGTTATTTATGGTGGTGTAAATCAAAACTCTCAAGTAGACCAATTAAAAAGCGGTGTAGACGTATTAATTGCAACTCCTGGAAGACTTTTAGATTTACATAAACAAGGTTTTATTGATTTAGACCATATTCACTTTTTAGTATTAGATGAAGCTGATTTAATGTTAGATATGGGTTTTATTAATGATGTGAAAAAAATAATAAAACTAACACCAGACAATAGACAAACATTACTTTTTTCTGCAACGATGCCTTTACCAATTAGGGAACTCGCTGATGCTATTTTAACCAGACCTAAATACATTTCGGTAGCACCAATATCTAGTGCTGCAGATAATGTAACTCAAAAAGTATATTTTGTTGAGAAAGGAGATAAACGAAAATTATTATATCATTTAATACGTAATGAATCTTTAAAAAATTTATTAGTATTTACCCGCACAAAACTTGGTGCTGATAATGTTGTTGCTGCCTTGTTAAAAAATGGAATTGAAGCTGCAGCAATACACGGAGACAAATCGCAAAATGTAAGGCAAAACACATTAGAAAGCTTTAAAAATCATGAAATTTCAGTTTTAGTAGCTACTGATGTTGCTGCAAGAGGAATCGACATTGACAGCTTACCTTATGTTGTTAATTTTGATTTGCCAAACATTCCTGAAACTTATGTTCATAGAATAGGTCGTACAGGTAGAGCTGGAAATTCGGGGATCGCTATTTCTTTTTGTGCGAAAGACGAAGTAGTTTACTTAAAAGAAATCGAAAAATTAATTAGAAATAAAGCAAAAGTAATTACAGATCATCCTTACCCTTTTAATGAAGAAGTTGTAAATGAAGATGCAAAACCAGATTTAAGAAATAAAAACAAAAATAACTCTAGAAAATCGGAAGCATCTAAAAAAAATAAAAAACGTTGGTATTAAATTGATATGGATTATATTATTATTTGTCTTGTTTCTCTTTTAGCTTCAGGACTAACACTTTTTTCAGGTTTTGGTTTAGGAACAATATTACTACCCGTATTTGCATTGTTTTTTCCTATTGAAATTGCAATTACACTAACCGCAATTGTTCATTTTTTAAACAACCTATTTAAGCTAGTACTATTAGGCAAACATGCTAATCTTAAAATTGTTTTAACTTTTGGAATCCCTGCAATTATATTTGCTTTAGTTGGTGCTTTTTTATTAAAAAAACTGACGCACTTGGAACCAGTTTACAGATATTTCATTGGAGAAAAAACATTTTATATAGAGCCTATAAAAATTATTATTGGTTTGTTACTTTTTTTCTTTGCTATTATGGACATTGTACCAAAACTAAAAAAAATGCAATTCAACAGTAAGTATTTACCACTTGGTGGGGCTTTAAGTGGTTTTTTTGGTGGGTTGTCTGGTCATCAAGGTGCTTTAAGAAGTGCTTTTTTAATTAGGTCAAACCTTACAAAAGAAGCTTTTATTGCAACTGGTGTTCTTATAGCTTGTGTAATTGATATTTCTAGATTAAGCGTTTATGCAAATACAATTAGAAACCAAAAAAGTAATTTAGATTATACTTTAATAATTATAGCTACGGTTGCTGCTTTTTGTGGTGCTTACTTTGGCAACAAATTAGTTAAGAAAATCACTATTGAATCGTTGCAAAATTTAGTAGCTGTTCTTCTTGTTATTTTTGCAATATTATTTATGTTTGGTATTATTTAAAATTCAACAAGCTATACTTTTTCGTTGTTATTTATTAGTCTATAAATAATTTGAAATAATTTTGAAGGTTCGAATGGTTTTACAATAACATCGTTTATTTGAGCGTCATTTAGCCTTTCTTCAATTTCTTGCTTATCGAAAGCAGTAACAGCAATAATTGGTATATTTAAATCTGTTTTACGAATAATCTTAGACGTTTCAAACCCATTAATCTTAGGCATATTAATATCCATCAAGATTGCATCAAAGGTTTCTGTTTTTAATAATTCTATAGCTTTATAACCATCGTCAACAATTGTACAAATGAATTTATGATTTTCTAAAAGTTTTTTTGTAACAACTTGATTTATTTTATTGTCTTCTACAACAAGAATTTTATAATTAGAATAATTAGAAAGATCTACTTCAGATAAGTTTATAATTTCTTTTGCTTTTTCAACACCAGAATCAAATGGCAAATAAACAGTAAAAGTTGTTCCTTTATCTTCTTCACTTTCAAAAGAGACTTCTCCTTTAAATAATCCCACTAATTTTTTTACAATTGTAAGTCCTAAACCTGTTCCTTGATAATCATCTTCCTTTCTTTCAATTTGAACAAATTTATCAAACACTTTGTCTTGATATATAATTGGTATACCAATACCATTATCAATAACTTGAAACTTCATTATTACACCAGAAGTTGTTACCTCATTAATATATGCAGTAATTTTTACAGTTCCTTTTTTAGTGAATTTTAAAGAATTACTAATTAAATTTATTAAAATTTGAGACAACCTTATTTTATCGCCAAATAAAAACTCTGGTATATTTTTATCAACTTCAAAAATCAATTCATTTTCCGTTTTATTAGCAATAATTTGTAAGGAATCAACAATTGTTTCTAATTCGTCTTCTAGGTTAAAAATTGTGTTTTCTAAAACAACTTTCTGTTCTTCAATTTTATAAACTTTCAAAATATCGTTTACTAAAGCTAACAGGTATTTAGCAGAAAATTTTAAAGATTTTAAATGTTTACTATTATGTAGTTCCTTATGTTCTTCAGCAATAATATCCGTAATTCCAATAACTCCATATAAAGGTGTTCTTAGTTCATGACTAATTGTGGAAATAAATTGGGTTTTAATATTTGATGCTTCTTCCGCTTTCTCCTTTGCAATTTTAAGTTCATCATTTGCTAATTTTAAACTTAAATTAGACTTGGCTCTTTGTTTGTTATTCTTTATTAAAAGAAATAATAATAAGAATAAAATTGAAAAAATTATAAAGAAAAGCATCATTATAGTCCTAGTATTTTTAAGCTTTCCTTCTTGTATTTTCTTTTCTTCTTCTATTCTCTCTATTTTTCTTTTTACTTCATTTTTTTCAATTTTACTACCTTCTAGATTTAGACTTAAAGAACGTTCTTGAGAATAAACAATATCTTTTAAGGAGTCATGTTTTTTTAAAAAATCATATGCTTTTCTTAAATCATTTTTTCTAAAATAAAAATTAGAAACATCTTTATAAGTATTTAAAACATGTGTTTTAATAAACTCTATATCGTTCTTAGAACAATATTCCAACGTTTTTAAATAGTATTCTTCAGCTTTATCATCATTCAATAAATGATTATAATAATCCGCATATAAAGCGTTTAAGGTAATTTTTGCTTCGTTATCTCCTTCAGTATCTACATAGTTTTTTACTTCATTTAAATAAAAAACTCCATTTTGATAATCGCCCATTGCAAAATAAGCAGTTACCATGTCTAACTTAGTAAATGTAATCTCGTATTCATCATTAAAATTTATAGAATACTGTAACCCTTTCTTGTAATGCTGGATTCCTTTAGCAAAGTCAATTTTATTAAAACAATACATATTGGCTAAATTATTATTCAACCAAGCTTTTATAGTATCATTTTTTGTTTTGTTTGCGTAGACTAACCCTTTAGCGTAGTATTCTATTGCCTTATTTTTATCTGAAAAATCAGCATAATTTAATCCAATTAAATTGTAAGCTTTTGCAGATAATTCGTTTTCGTTTAACTTTATAGCTTGCTCCAATGCTTTATTAGCGCATTGTAAAGACTTATCATTTTCTAATTCTAGAAAATGATTTCCTGACTTTGACAACCATTGTTTAATGCTTTTTTTCGAAAACACTTCCTCTTGCGAAGAAGCACTTTGCATTAAAAACATGTTTAATAGTAATAATACTATTGTTTTAAATTTTATCATTGATTTTCTACCTCGCCAGATAACTTTTTTGATTAATTGTCCCTCCTAAATAATCTGTATCGCTATTTCAGGACAAGACAAATCTAAAATAAAAAAAAATCCTGATTAAATCAGGATTTTTTTTTATTTTAATTTCTAATCAATTTCTTATACTTAATTCTTGTTGGCGTAATATCCTTCCCTAATCGTTTTCTCTTATTTTCCTCATAATCAGAGAAACTTCCTTCAAAACAATATACTTGAGAATCTCCTTCAAAAGCTAAAATATGTGTACAAACCCTGTCTAAAAACCATCTATCATGCGAAATAATAACTGCACAACCAGCAAAATTCTCTAAACCTTCTTCAAGAGCTCTTAATGTATTGATATCTAAATCATTTGTTGGCTCATCTAAAAGTAAAACGTTTCCTTCTTCTTTTAGCGTCATGGCTAAATGAAGTCGGTTTCTTTCTCCTCCAGATAAAGTTGAAACTTTTTTATTTTGTTCGCCACCACCAAAATTGAAACGCGATAAATACGCTCTTGAATTCACTTGGCGTCCTCCCATCATAATTAACTCTTGACCATCACAAAAGTTCTCCCAAAGGGTTTTGTTTGAATCAATGTTTGAATGTGATTGATCTACATAAGCTATTTTTACAGTGTCTCCAACTTCAAAAACTCCAGCATCAGCTTTTTGTTCACCCATTATCATTTTGAAAATGGTAGATTTTCCTGCACCATTTGGTCCAATAATTCCAACAATTCCAGCTTGAGGCAATGTAAAGTTTAAATCATCATATAATAATTTATCACCAAATGCTTTTGCAACACCTTTAGCTTCAATAACATTAGTTCCTAAACGTGGTCCATTTGGAATATAAATTTCTAATTTTTCGTCTAATGCTTTTTGGTCTTCGTTTAAAAGTTTATCATAGTTTTGAAGACGTGCTTTTTGCTTGGTTTGACGTCCTTTTGCTCCTTGACGAACCCAGTCCAACTCACGTTCTAAATTTTTTCTGCGTTTTGAAGCAACTTTTTCTTCTTGCGCCATACGAGTTGATTTTTGATCTAACCAAGAAGAATAATTTCCTTTCCACGGAATACCTTCCCCTCTATCCAACTCTAAAATCCATCCGGCAACGTTATCTAAGAAATATCTATCGTGCGTTACGGCAATTACAGTTCCAGAATATTGTGCTAAATGTTGCTCTAACCAAAGTACCGATTCTGCATCCAAGTGATTGGTTGGTTCATCTAATAATAAAACATCTGGTTGTTGTAATAATAAACGACATAAGGCTACACGACGTTTTTCTCCACCAGACAACACATTAATAGGCGTTTCAGGGTCTGGTGTGCGAAGTGCATCCATTGCAATTTCTAATTTGGTATCAATTTCCCATGCACCACAAGCATCAATTCTATCTTGTAATTCTGCCTGACGATCCATAAGTTTCTCCATTTTATCTGGATTCTCATATACTTCTGGCAAACCAAAATCGTCGTTAATTTTATTAAATTCTGCTAATAAAGCAAATGTTTCAGCAGCACCTTCACGAACAATTTCAATAACTGTTTTAGTTTCATCTAAAAGCGGCTCTTGTTCTAAATAACCAACTGTATAACCCGGTTGAAAAACTACATCACCTTGGAAATTTTTATCAATTCCTGCAATAATTTTCAATAATGAAGATTTTCCTGATCCGTTTAAGCCAAGAATACCAATTTTAGCACCATAGAAAAAACTTAAATATATATTTTTTAGAACCTGCTTATCGGCTCCTGGATAACTTTTACTCAATTTTTGCATTGAGAAAATTACTTTCTTATCGTCTGACATTTTTATTTTTTTATTTTAATTCTATTTAAAATTTACATTCTACCTTTTAAAGCATTAAACACCCAAGCATTTGCAAAAAAACCTATACCTACGGCTCCAAAACCCCATCCTGCAACATCATCATATCTATAGATACCTAATCCAATGATAATAATACCCATTAATATCATAATAAAAGTTGCCCACGCTAAAACTGTGTTTTTATTCATTCCCATTCTTCTAAATTTTATGTTTTGAGGATTACAAATATACAAAAAAGACGCGATTTTAAATGGTTTTAAGCGTCTAAAATAATGTTATCATAAATTGCATCACACAATACCTCTACACTAACTGGCTTTGTTAAAACTCTTATAATTTTAGCGTCCTCAAACTTTTTTCTATTTACTTCTTCATACATTGCTGTTAAAGCAATTATAGGAATATAAGGCTTCATTTGTTTTATTTTTTCAGAAGCTTCAAATCCATCCATTATAGGCATCATAATGTCCATTAATACCAAAGAATAATCATTAATTTCAACAAGTTTTAGAGCTTCTAAACCATCGTTTGCGACTTCACATTCAAAGCCTTTATTTAAAAGTATTTTTTTAGTAATCAACTGATTAACTTTATTGTCTTCAACTAATAGTATTTTTATTTTACTTGGTGGAATTAACTCTTTTAACCCTTTATTAACGTTCATTTTTGATTGGTAAACATCTAAAGAAAGGCTAAACGAAATAGAAGTTCCTTTGCCAATTTCTGAAGAAACAACCGGTTTACTTTTTAATAAAATAAGTGTTTTAGCTACAATTGACAAACCTAGTCCACTTCCTTCAAAGTTACCTTTAGAAACTTGATAAAATGGGACAAATATTTTATTAAATTCATTTGCATCAATTCCTATACCTGTATCTTGAACTTCAAAATTAATATTTACTTTGGAGTTGGTTATGTTTTCCAAAAGAACTCGAAGAAAAATATCTCCATTTTTTGTAAATTTTAAAGAATTACTCATCAAGTTAATCAGAATTTGGGTAATCCTAAAAGCATCCATTAAAACAACATTGGGAATATTTTCGTCTATTTCTAAATGAATTACATTATTATTCTCACCTTTAATTTTAAAGGAATTATAAATGTTTTTTAATAATATTTTTATTTCTACTGGTTCGTTTTTAAGTTTATTTTTATTTGATTTATCCATAATATTATACTCAATAATATTATTAATTAAGCTTAATAAATAATCCGAAGAAAAATTTAATGTCTCAACATACTTTTTCTGTTCTTTTTCTGAAATGGTGTCTTTCATTAAGTAAGAAATTCCTTTAATTGAGTTTAATGGAGTTCTTAGTTCATGTGTAATTGCATCTAAAAATTTCTTTTTAGCATTTAAAGCTTTGTTAATATTTGAATTCACTTCTACTAATTGTGCATTTTTTTTTCTGCAATAGCAAGTTCATTCTTACTTAAATTTTGATGTTTTATATTGAAAAAAAGCAAGTGAAACTAAAATTAAAATAATTAAACTACTTAATAAAATAATAAAATTTTTATAAGTATTATTTTTTTTATCAAGCTCAATTTCTTTTTTAATTCTTTGATTTTCAATATTTTTTAAATGTAAATTACCTTTTAATTGTAATGAAGACCTAATTTCTTTAGTTTTTTCAAAAGAAAGCTTTGCGAATGCTTCATTTGATTTGCTATAAAAACTAGTAGCTTCTTTAAAATTTAGCTTTTTTTCATAAAACTGTGCTCTTAAACTATAATAAGAGGCAACTAGTAATAATCTATTATCAAGTAATGTTTTATCTGCTTCTAATTCTTTTAAGAATTTATCTGCTTTATCCAATTGATCTAATTTTAAATAAGCTTCAGCTAAAAACGTATAAAGGTATTTTTTTCAAATCTCGCTTTTTTTAGTAGTCTCAATAAAAAACAAAGCTCTGTTAGAGTATTGTAATGTTTTATTCCAGTCTTTATTTTCCTTGGAAATAACTGCCAAATTAAAATTAATATCTATATTTTCTTCAGGCTTTGCATACTTACTTAACAATTTTTCTGCATTTATAAAAGCTTCGTCTCGCTCTTTTTCTTTCTCTTGAGAATAATTAATTACCCCTAATATCTCAAAAAAGAAACCGAGTTGCCTTTTATCTTCATGTACTTCTAAAAGTTTAAAACCTTTATTGGCATAAATTAATGCATTATCAAAATCGTAATTTGCTAAATAAACATCTATTCGTGTTTTATAAAAATCTAAAAGAAAAAGTGTGTCTTTGTCTGAAATTATTTTATTTTCAATTTTAGAAAACAAATCTATACCGTTTTGATAAGAATCATCTGATTTTGTATCAATTAATGCTTTAGCCTTGGAAATTTCTTCGTTAGTTTTTTTTATAGTTAACTCATCTGAAGTATATGATTGACTATTTATTTCATTAAATGAAAATAATAAAATAATTACATAAAAAAAACACCTCCTTTTTGTTCAAAAATAGGCGAGTATAATTTTTACTAAAAAAAGATTGGTATACTAGCATTTAGTATAAAACTACAAATTATTTTATTATTAATTAAATATTTTTACCAACATTTCTTTTAATAAATCACTATGTGTTAAAGCATTAGCACCAACTCCTTTGCTTTTAACATCAACATCTCGTAAAGTAGCAATTATTGCACTTACTTTTTTCATTGGATAATTTTTCAAAGCAACATCATAATCTTTTAAAAAGTAAGGGTTAACTTTTAAAACCGAAGCAACGTTTTTAGGGTTTTTATCTTTTAATCCATGATATTGAAGTAATTGTGAGAAAAAACCAAAAACTAAACCAGTAGTCAAAACAATAGGATTGTCTTTAGGGTTTTGGGCAAAATTATCAATTATTTTATATGCTTTTAACTGATTTTTCTCACCAATAGCTTTACGTAATTCAAAATTATTAAAGTCTTTACTGAAACCGATATTTTCTTCAATATCGTTTGCTGTAAAAGTGTGCCCTTTTGGTAAAATAATTTTTAATTTATCTAACTCATTACTAATCTTAGATAAATCAGTTCCTAAAAATTCAACTAAAATTGCATTTGCTTTTGGCTCAATTCCGTAATCTTTACTAGATAAAGTACGTTTAATCCAATCGCCAACTTGGTTATCGTACATTTTTTTACTTTCAAATAAAACACCGTGTTTAGCAATTAATTTTGCTGTTTTTTTACGCTTATCTAAAGTTTTATATTTGTAAGCAAAAACTAAAACAGTTGTGGGTTGCGGATTTTCAATATAAGAATCTATTTTATCAATAGTTCTAATTAAATCTTGTGCCTCTTTAACAATAACTACTTGCCTATCTGCCATCATTGGGAAACGTTTTGCAGTTGCAATTATATCTTCAATAGTTGCATCACGCCCATAAATAACGGTTTGATTAAAGTCTTTTTCGTGTTCTTGCAATATATTTTCTTCAATAAACTCGGTAAGTTTATCAATATAGTAAGCTTCTTCACCCATAAAAAAGTAAATTGGCTTAATATTACCAGCTTTTATATCCTTTGTAATTTTTATTACTTCGTCCAAAATTTGTGGATTTGTTTATTTGATTATAGATTTGCTGAATGGAGCAATTGAATTTCCCTACTTATTCCTTTCGGTTCAAAAATAGTGAAAATAAAGTGTCTATTTTTGATAGTATTCGAAAAAAATTTATTCTTCTTACGCCAGAAGAATGGGTAAGGCAACATGTAGTGGAGTTTTTACTAGTAGAAAAAAAATATCCAAAATCATTAATAAACGTAGAGAAAATAGTAAAAGTAAACGGAATGAATAAACGATACGATGCTGTTGTTTTCAATCCAGACGGGTCTATTTTTTTATTAATTGAATGTAAAGCTCCCGAAATTAAGATTGACCAAAAAACATTTGATCAAATTGCACGTTATAATTTATCTTTAAATGCTCAATATTTAATGGTGACTAATGGTCTAAATCATTATTTTTGTAAAATGGATTTTGAAAATGAAAAATATACGTTTTTAAAAGAATTGCCTGAATTTAAAAAAGAATAGAAAAAAGATGGCTCCTCAAATACTTATATCGTTACTTACATTAATTGTACTGTTTAGCACTTATAAATCAATTAATGACTATAAAAAAGGAATCACTTTAGCTTTAAGTTTTTCAATACTAATGGCTTGGTTTGATTCTTATAATTTATCAACTTTTGGAGTTTTGCTTTTTATCATAACATCCCTATTTATTATATATAAAGGTTTTGTAATAAAAGAATTAAATATAATTGAAAAAATCACTTTTATTGGTTTAGGTTTATTTTCAGGTTCTGGTTTATTATTTTCACTTATGCATTGGCCTCTTTCAAGTTTCATAAGTATTTCAATGGTAATTCCTATAATTTCATACCTTTACACATCACTTAAAACGCAATTAAAATTTAATAAAAAGTATTTATTTCTGACTATTTTAGTGTTGGATTGTGTTTTGAGATTTTTAAGACTTTTTTATTAAATGAAAAAAATAGCAGTTGTCATATTAAATTGGAATGGAACTGAATTGTTAAAACAGTTCTTACCATCTGTTATAGAATTTTCTCCTGAAGCAAGTATTTACGTTGCTGACAACGCATCTACTGACGATTCTATTGAAGTTTTAAAACGTGATTTTCCATCGATAAAGATAATTTTAAACAACAATAATTATGGTTTTGCAAGAGGGTATAACGAAGCCTTACAATTTATAGAAGAACCTTATTATGCTTTAGTAAATTCAGATATTGAAGTTACAGAAAATTGGTTAGAACCTATTCTTTCTACATTCGATTCAAATAATGAAATTGCAATTATTCAACCCAAAATATTAGCGTATAATAATAAAGAATATTTTGAGTATGCTGGCGCTGCCGGTGGTTATATAGACAAGTTTGGATTCCCATTTTGTCGTGGAAGAATATTTGAAACTTTAGAAAAAGACACAAAACAGTATAACGATTCAACCGAAATTTTTTGGGCAACTGGAGCTTGTTTTTTTATTAAAAAAGAAGCTTTTAATAAACTTGAAGGTTTTGATACTGATTTTTTTGCACATCAAGAAGAGATTGATTTATGTTGGCGTGCATTTAATTTGGGATATAAAACCATTTACAATTCAAAATCTGTTGTATATCATATTGGTGGTGCAACTTTAAAAACAGATAGTCCACATAAGACATTTTTAAATTTCAGGAATTCTTTATGGATGTTACTCAAAAATCTTCCTAAGAAAAAACTTTTTACAGTTATTTTTTTACGCTTATTTTTAGACGGTATAGCAGGAATTAGATTTCTTTTTCAAGGTAAATTAAGACATACCTTTGCTGTTTTAAAGGCTCATTTTTATTTTTATAAATTTCTTTTTTACTTCTTAAAGAAAAGAAAAAATAAACAAAAAGAAAATTATTATAAAAATATATCAATTGTATATCAATACTATATAAAAAACAAAGTCTATTTCTCAGATTTAATTTAACAATAGTTTAGGCTTTTTAATTTTTTTGGCATAAATCTTGTGTATAATTTTGTACAAATAATTTATGATTCTTATGAAAAAAATCGTTCTATCCCTTTTAGTTCTCTCGCTATCCTTAACGTCGTGTGTTTCTAAAAAGAAATTTACCGAATTAGAAGCGAAGCAAAAAACTACGCAAGACTTGTTAAACACTGCAACGATTAAGTTGAATACGTGTATGACTGAAAAAGAAGCTCTTGCAAATCAGGTTGACTTTCTTAAAAGAAATAATTCTGATTTAATTAACAATATGGGTAATCTTACTACTCTTACAACGAAAGGCGCTGAGAATCTTGAAAAATCTTTAGAAAGTCTTAAAGAAAAAGATCTTAAAATTTCAAGACTACAAGATGCTTTAACTAAAAAAGACAGTGTAACATTAGCATTAGTTACTAGCTTGAAAAAAGATGTTGGTATGGATGATCCAGATATCAATATAAATGTTGAAAAAGGTGTTATCATGATTTCTATTGCTGATAATTTATTGTTTAAATCTGGAAGTTATGATGTAAGTGATAAAGCAAAAGGTGTTTTAGCAAAGGTTGCCAAAGTAATTAATTCTAAGCCAGATTTTGAATGTATGGTAGAAAGCCATACAGATAACGTTCCTTATAAAGGTTCTGTTTTATTAGACAACTGGGATTTATCTGTAAAAAGAGCAACTTCAATTGTTAGAGTATTACAATCTGATTTAGGAGTTAGCCCAAAACAATTAATTCCTGCTGGTAGAAGTTCTTACATTCCTTTAGTTGATAATGATTCTCCAGCTAATAGAGCAAAAAACAGAAGAACTAAAATTATCATTATGCCAAAAATAGATCAGTTTTATGACATGATTGAAAAGGAAATGAAAACAATGAGTAAATAGTTTTTTACTTTATACAAAAAAAAGAGCGTTGCAATTGCAACGCTCTTTTTTTTGTATATCTATTTCTTGAATTTAGTTTCTTGTAAAATCAAAACTTTGCCCATTGAAACTCAAGTTAAAACTTTTCTTGTCTTCAGAGAATTTAACCACTAAACCAGCTGCTTCAAATCCAAAAACATTATTTCCCATGTCTTCTAATGGTAATGGTTGTTGTCCAGTAGCATTTAAAACTAATTGATCATCTTCTTCAACAAGCTCTACTGCAATAGGTATTTGCTTACTTGAAAAACTACCAGTATAAACACTTAACTTACCTGGTGCAGGTGGCACAAAACCTTCTGTTTTCCAAGTATTATTCTCGCTTTTTACATCTGGAAAAACATTATCTGGATCAACAACAATAGTTTTCAACTCTTCATTTGAATCAAAAGAAAAAGACCATTCTTTGTTACGTTGCCATACTTCTACCGGTAAATTTACTCTTGTTTTTTTACCACTTACTGTCTCTACCTCAATTATAACTGGCATTGCCATTTTCTCAAGGTTTTCAATAGTAATAATTGCTCCATTTACAGGGTTATTTTTTACATATTTAACTCCTGTTACTGCTTGGTCTAATCTCCAGTTGTTTAAAATCCAACCTCTCCAGTACCAACCTAAGTCTTCTCCAGCAACGTTTTCCATTGTTCTAAAGAAATCATCTGGAGTTGGGTGTTTAAATGCCCATCTTTCTACATAGGTTCTAAATGCATCATCAAAACGCTCTTTACCTAAAACATGCTCACGTAAAAGCGCTAATGCTGTTCCTGGTTTCATATAAGCTAAAACACCCATGTTACGCTCTTTCATTCCATCTGGAGCAGTATAAACAGGCTCTAAAGCAGGCTTTGTCATCATTTCAGCCATTAAGTGCATGTTGAATTTTTTATCTTCATACTCACCTTTGTTAAAATCTTCTGCACTTACGCCATTAATGAATGTATTAAAACCTTCATCCATCCAAGCAAATTGTCTTTCGTTTGAACCAACAATCATAGGAAACCAAGCGTGCCCAAATTCATGATCTGTAACGCCCCATAAACTAGAACCTTTTGAAGTATATTTACAAAACACAATTCCAGGATATTCCATTCCACCTTCATTTCCAGCTACGTTAATTGCTGCAGGATAAGGATATTCAAACCATCTTTTAGAATAACCTTCTATACTACCTTTTGTATATTCTGTAGAACGACTCCATGCTTTTATACCTTCACTTTCTTCTGGATAAGCAGAAATTGCCATAGATTTTTTTCCACTTGGTAAGTTAATACGTGCAGCGTCAATTATAAAGGAAGCAGAAGAAGCCCAAGCTACATCACGAGAGTTAGCCATTTTAAATTTCCATGTTTTTGTACCTGTTGCTTTTGCATTTTTAACATCTTCTAACGATCTTACCATAACAGTAGATTCGCTTTCTTTTGCTTTTGCCCAACGGTTTTGCTCTTCTTTACTCATTACTTCTGATGCATTTGTAATTTCACCAGAACATACTACAAAGTGATTTGCAGGAACTGTTAAAGCCATTTCAAAATCTCCATATTCGCAGTAAAATTCTCCTGCTCCTAAATATGGTTGAGTATTCCAACCTCTTACATCATCATAAACTGCCATTTTTGGATACCATTGTGCAATAGTATAAATAGTTCCGTTTTTAGTAGGTAAATAACCCATTCTATCTGAACCATATTCTGGCGAAACAAAGGCAAAATTAATTGCAATTTTTACTTTTCCACCATTTGCTTTTAACGACTTGTTTAAATACACTTTCATTCTTGTATCTACAACTTCAAATTTTGCAGCTTTACCATCTACAGTTAGCATGCTAATTTTTTGTCCGCCATCAAACTCTTCCCCTTTTGCGCCATTTCTAGAACCACTTACAGGAACAACAGCATTTCCACGAGAGTCTTTAGCAAATAAATTTTGGTCTAAATACATCCATAAAAAAGACAATGCATCTGGACTATTGTTTGTATACGTTAAGTTAACCGAACCTTTAATTTCGTTAGAAGTTTCGTTTAAACTAGCAGTTAATTTATAATCTGCCTTGTTTTGCCAGTATTTTGCACCTGGTTGACCACTAGCAGAGCGAGTATCTGTTGCGTTTTTTGTGTAAAAATTTGGTGCAAACGCATCGTAATAACTGTAGTTTGAGTCTTGCGCCGAAGCACTTGTAAACCCAATACAAACAATTACAACAGTAATTACTTTTGATAAAAAGTTTTTCATTTATATAGTTTTAGATAAAATGCTTACTAACAAAATAGAAGTAAGCTAATTTGATTGAATAGCAAATTAACAAAAAAAAAGCGCTCTATTTGTATTATTTAGTATCTTCACATCATAAAATTTTCTTAATTTTTATGATACAATTTTCTCCTTTTCCAATATTAGAGTCAGAACGTTTACGTTTTAGAAGACTAACGGATAATGATGCTCCTCAAATTTTAGAATTACGAAGCGATCCAAAAATAATGGAATTTATTCCAAGACCATTGCTTTTAGATCTTGAAGGAGCATTAGCTCATATAAAAATGATTAACGATAACATTGATGCGAATACAGATATTAATTGGGCTGTAACTGAAAAAAATAATGATAAATGTATTGGCATAATGGGCTTTTTTAGAACGCAACCTGAAAACTTCAGAACCGAGTTAGGCTATATGATACTGCCCAAGTATTCTGGAAAAGGCTATGTTACTGAAGCTGTAAAAGAGATTTTAGATTATGCTTTCAATCAACTTAATTTTCACTCTATTGAAGCTACGATTGATTCCCGTCATATTAAATCTGAGCGTGTTTTAATTAAAAATGGTTTTTCTAAAGAAGCACATTTTAAAGAGAATTTTTTCTATAACAATGAATTTACAGACACTGTTATTTACAGTCTTTTAAAACGAAATTTTAAAAAGTGATAGTCACCATTTCTAATACTAAAATTGCAGCATCTATAAATACTTTTGGTGCTGAATTAACCGATTTAAAAAAAGAAAACACCAATTACATTTGGACAATTGATGAAAATTATTGGAACAAAACATCACCCGTTTTATTCCCTATTGTAGGTCGTTTAAAGAACGATACTTATAAAATTGAAGCGAAAGAATACCATTTAACAAGACATGGTTTTGCAAGAGATTGCGAATTTAAATTGGTAACTAAAACAGATACTTCTGCTACTTTTTCATTACAAGAAAACGATGCTACTTTAGAAAAATATCCGTTTCAATTTGAATTGCTTATTAAGTATGTACTTTTAGAAAATCAGTTGGTTATTAATTATACAGTTACTAATAACTCGGCAAACAAAATGCCTTTTAACATTGGAACGCATCCTGCTTTTGCAATTTCAAATGCTTTAGAAGAATATTCTTTACAATTTAATGCTTCTGAGAATTTTGAAACTCATGAATTAGCAAATGATTTGTTTTCGGGAACTAAAAGAAAAATACTTTCTAAAAACAATAGTATTCCTCTTAATGAAAAACTTTTTGAGAAGGATGCTTTGGTTTTTAAAAAACATACAATCTAATGCAATTACCATTTTACATAACGAAAAAGCATATTTGAAAATTGAATTTGAAAATTTTCCTTTTTTAGGAATTTGGAAAAAAGAAAATGCTCCTTTTCTTTGTATTGAACCTTGGACTGGTTATGCAGATACTACTGAAACTACTGGTTTTATTTATGAAAAAAAAGACATTCAAATATTGGATTCAAAAGAGACTTTTAATTGCATGTTAGGAATAACAGTTTAGTAAAAAATCCCTGCAAAATGCAGGGATTTTTTATTAAATTATTTTATGAATTCTATTAACTGGAATTACAACTCCTTGTTTTAGAATTACCCTATTATCTGTAACTCCCCAAATAGTTGTTTCTACCATTTTATGAGAAGTGTCGTCTTCAAAATAAATTTTAATTTTTAAATGTTCCAAATTCCCTAATGCTAATGATCTATCTAAATCTTGCATTCTTTGCTTAATATCAGCTGACTCTTTCAAAACTTCATCATTAGGAAATGATAAAGAACTTATTAATTCTTTTTCAATAATTTGATATTCTGAAATCATAAGATAAATTAGTTGGTTAGTTTAACATAAAGTTACACATTTTTTTAAATTGACAATTACTTTTTTAACAAAATAATTGAAACCATTAATGGACTTTAATAATTAATAAATCTTTTGAGCCTTTATTCATAGTAATATCAAAATCATTACTTTCTGTTTCTCCAACAATTATTATACTCTTATCGAGTGTCTCAATTGCATCATAGGCAAAGTCTAAATTTGAACCTCCAAAAGTTTTTTGCCATAACATTTGTCCTGAAGGACTTATAGTAAATGCCCAAAAGTCATTTTCTCCTTTATTTTGATTTACATCTAAATCATTACTTCGAGTATGCCCTGAGATTAAGAAATTACCATTTGACATTGTTCTAATTGAATTAGCAGAATCAAACTGAGAACCTCCAAATGATTTGTCCCAAAGTTTATTTCCATTATCATCAACATGAATTACCCAAACATCATTAGCGCCTTTATTAGATGTAACATCGCCATCTTCACTATTTGAAGTTCCTACTATTAAATAGCTGTTATTATTTGTTTTAGCAATTCCAAATGCTTGATCTAAGCCAGAACCTCCATATGATTTTTTCCAAATCAAATTACCTGTTATACTTAACTTTATAATCCAATAATCATATCCTCCATGATTATCTGTAACATCAAAATCATTACTTTCTGAATAACCAACCATTATTAATCCACCATCATTGGACTGTACTGCATCAAAAATTCGCTCATTAAGTGTTCCACCAAAATATCTGTCCCATTCTTTATCTCCAGCTGCGTTTAATTTAATTCCATAATACTCCCCTACACCATGTAAAACTGTATTATTTCGTGAGCTTGTTTTACCAAATCCTCCATAATCGGCATAACCCATTACAAAATAACCACCATCTGAAGTTGAAATTATTTTGTGAGCATGATCATGACTCATAAATCCGTAACTCTTTTTCCAAATTAAATTTCCGTTAGCATCTGTTTTAAAAATAAAAAAGTCATGCATTCCCAAATTACTCGGAACATCCCCATCACTACTCTTACTGTATCCAGCAACTGTTAGCGTTCCATCTAAATTCTCAATAATACTATACCCTAAATCATCTAAGGAACCACCATATGTCTTACTCCAAACTAAATTACCATTTACATCATATTTAGACAACCAAATATCCTCAAGCAAACTAGTTTTAGTTGTGATATCTCCGTCAGAACTTTTCGTATTTCCAACAACTACAAATCCACCATCTTGAGTAGAAGTTACACCTCTAATAAGTTCTTCATCACTTCCTCCGAAAGTTTTTGACCAAATTAGTTTTCCGTTAAAAACTTCCTGTATAACTTTATCATCATCTTTCGAACAAGAAAAAAAAGTTATACATACAATTAAAAAAAAAATATTTTTCATATCTATTCAATTATAAGTTTTTGAGAAATTTCATTATTAACTATTACTATATAAACACCAGATGAAAAACCACTAGCATTTATGCTAAATTCATTTGTAGAAACAATAGATTCAAAAGTTTTTATCTTTTCTCCTAAAACATTAAAAATATCAATTTTTTCAATATTTGAATTCATTGAAATTGTAAAATTATCTTTAACCGGATTTGGGTAAATTGAAACAGTTTTAGTGTTAAAGTCTGAGGTACTTAAAACGGCATTTTTCTTAACTACAAATAGACCACCTTCAATATCACTAATAACAATAGAACCACTTGCAAAATATGGGTAAACACTCCAAGCTCCATTAAACTGATTCGCATTACTGGATGGATAAGTATCGAAAAAACCCATTTCTGTCATGTTACTATTGTCTAAATCAGAAATGTCAATTAAACGAAAACCAGCCCTATAGTTTGCTAAATAAAATTCATTACCTTTTGTGTATCCGTTATGATCAATAGCTGCAGTTGGGCCAGAATAATTAAATTTTAAAACTGGTGCGTCCAAGTTAGTCATATCTACAACAATTGTTTTAGTATTAAAACCATAAGTTTGCTCATCTGTTTCATCACCTAGAACAAAATATTTATGATTTTCTGTAAACCAACCCTGATGTGTATAATCCGAATTTGTATAGGTAAAAGTAGAAAGTAATATAGGTGTAACTTTGTTTGTAATGTCCACAACTACAACTTTATTTCCGTTTGAACCAATATAAATTTGTTTCCCTAAATGTTCTGTATCTGGTCCATTATACACAACAATTTGCGCATCATGAGAATATCCTTGTGCATTATATTCATTTACAAAAGTTGGGCTAGTTGGGTTTTGTATATTAATAATATGAGGTCCACCACCATTACTAACACCACTCCCTCCTGGAACATAAGTTCTTGTCCCAATAGCATAAGCAAAACCATTAACTTCATCTATTGCTATATTATGACATCTTCCAAAGCCAATATAATTAGCGTCAGCGGTAAAAGTTTGCGGAGATACAATTCCTCTTAAACGTTTTAAATCAAACACTTGCATTCCATGTTCTCGTGCTTCACTCACAATAAAAGCATGATTATTATATACTTTTACATCTCTCCATGTATTATTTGGCTGAGAAGTTGATGCTGATAGCAACTTACCTAAATAAACAGGTACTGTAGGAACAGTAATGTCTACAAATGCAGTATGAGTTGTTAAGCCAACTATAGCATATTCTTTACCATTTAATGGATCTGTCCATCCCCAAATATCATTTCCCTCTGCAGTAGTAGGTACATTTCCATTTAGTTGTGTAAGAGTTAAACGTGAAAGTAGATCAATTTTATTGCATGGATATACTCCCGCAAAACCAGCTGTACATATTGTTTGAGCATTGGAAAAAAAAGACCCTAAAACTAACAGTAAAAGTGTGATTTTAGATTTCATTTGGTAATTAAGTTTTAGTAGTTAAGTTATGATTTGGACACCAAATATAAACAAAATTTTAGTAACGATACTTTTAAAAATCTTAACATTTATACTACATTTGTACTCTTATGCAAAAAACGATAAACATTCAAAATAAAAGAGCTCGTTTTGATTACGAGATTTTAGACAAATATAATGCTGGTATAGTTTTAACAGGTACTGAAATAAAATCTATACGTTTAGGAAAAGCTTCTATAACGGAAAGCTTCTGTGAGTTTAGTAATAATGAGTTATTTGTTATTAATGCAACTATTGAAGAATATTTGTATGGTACTCATTATAATCATAAAGCAAAAAGCGAACGTAAGTTGCTTTTAAACAGAAAAGAACTTAAAAAACTAGAGAAAGATAACCAAAACAAGGGTTTAACTATTGTTCCTCTTCGTCTATACACTACTGACAAGGGTTTGGCTAAACTAGAAATAGCTTTATGTAAAGGAAAGAAAAATTACGATAAACGTGAATCTTTAAAAGAACAAGATTCTAAACGAGATATTGACAGAATTAAGAAAAATTTCTAATTCATTAAATTACTCATAAGTGAAAGAAATTCTTAAAGAAGCAAGAAATAGTAAAAAATTTTCCACAAGGAAACTTTCGGAACTTACTAATATTGACCAAGCGTTAATAAGTAAATTTGAAAGTGGAAATAGACTTCCAACAAAAATTCAAATTCAAAAATTAGTAACTGTATTAAATCTTAACCTAAAAGATACTTTAATTGCTTGGTATAAGGTTAAATTACTCAACGAATTTGAATTAAATCCATTTGTAATTCAAGCTTTTATAGAGCTTTTAAGAGAAAAAGGATTTGATGTGGTAAAAACGGAAAACAAAAATGAAATTAATTCTATTTTAGATGAAATTGAAATTCTAAAAAGTAAGTTGGAAAATTTAAAATAATTAATTTTTATCTCCTAACAAGGGTACAAAACGAAATTCTCCAAATTCATGTTTTTCAAATTGAGTTTCATTTTTACGAATCAACATTGTCATAATCTGATTTTCTTCACCTAATGGGATAACCAACTTTCCTCCTATTTTTAATTGTGCCATTAATGGCTTTGGAATAAAAGGTGCTCCAGCGGTAACAATAATACTATCAAAAGGAGCTGCTTCGGGCAATCCTTTATAACCATCACCAAATATTAATTTTTTTGGGTTAAACCCTAATTTCGGCAATAATAACGAAGTTTTTTTAAACAATTTATTTTGTCTTTCAATGCTATAAACAATTGCTCCCATTGCACACAAAACGGCAGTTTGATAACCACTTCCCGTGCCTATTTCTAAAATCTTATCGTCTTTTTTTATTTCTAATAACTCACTTTGAAATGCAACTGTATAAGGTTGTGAAATAGTTTGGTCTGCGCCAATAGGAAATGCTTTGTCTTGATAAGCAAAATTTTCAAAACTTGAATCTAAAAATAAATGTCTTGGAATTAATCGTATAGCATCCAATACATTTTTAGATATAATTCCCTTTTCCTCAAGCAAATTAGCTAATTGATTTCTAAGTCCTTGATGTTTTGAAGTATCGTTCAATTTGAGGTAGTTTTGTTTTTGTAAAAATAGAAAACAAAAAGGCAATTATCAATCTTATTTTATCAATTAATTGCTATTTTTGTTGAAAATACTCTATTATGTTGAAAGTTGGCGTACTAGGTGCTGGTCATTTAGGAAAAATACATTTACGATTATTAAA